>Ga0233425_10001703_pt1 | contig 47344 bp, 42 predicted proteins | sample Watercolumn_Towu_2_FD_181712 | JGI IMG/M metagenome (GOLD analysis project Ga0233425, IMG submission 181712) | Freshwater microbial communities from Lake Towuti, South Sulawesi, Indonesia - Watercolumn_Towuti2014_140_MG | ecosystem: Environmental > Aquatic > Freshwater > Lake | place...
AGATACCACCATAGATGGTGACCATCTCGTGATCTTTGGCAAATTGACCGACGACTTTGGCGGCCGAAATTTCATCTGTACCAGTGAAAGTTACTACTCCACCAGCAAAAGATTTGGGATCAGCACTTACACCAAGATCATCAAATACTCTTTTTACCAAGGTTTTCTTGGCTACTTGTACTGAAACTTGTTGCTCCCGCGCACTTTTGCGCAAAGCTTCAAAATCAGTGACTTTCAAACCATGGAAATTGGCAAAAACAGCACCTTTGCTATCTTTCAAACCTGAGATTAAAGACTCTACGGTTTGAACTTTTTGTTGTTTTGTTTTTGGCATAATCAAACAAAAAATCTGTGTTGCCACAGACTATAAATACAGTACAAATCGACCTGTTACTATGATTAGCTTTGTACCTCGGCAGGTAATTAAGCCAGCGACTAAGTCGGAGGCACCTGCTGTCTATGGTGCAATTATAATAGCGAATTGTGACCATTTTGTCAAGTATAGCTAAAATTAGCCAAATCTTGACAAAAATTAAATTATCAATTAGGATAAAAAATCACTCTTTCCCACCGAGGTGAACCATGGCTCGCCTGGCTATTGTGGCAATGTTCATCGCCGCCTGCGAAACCGCTACTCCAGTAGCCGACGCCACCATCAACCAAGATGCCGAAGAAACCTGGACCTGTGACAAGGCCAGGGAACAGCAACAGTACAGTTGCAAGGTGATCAAGGAAGGACAAGACAGGGGCATCAGCAACCACGTCATCAAAGAGATCCGCAAGGACAAAAACGGTGACACCATCCTGGTGTTCTGGACTGGCTGGTCAGCCAACTGCTCACTGATGAAGTTCACCACCTTCGGCTTCGTCGTCAGTAGCGCAGACGGTACCACCTACAAATGCCTCAACTTTTAGGAGAATAGGCTATAAATCTGGTTGGCCGCCAGTAGTGGGGAGGGTGAGACTAAATCGCTCGCCTTCGCTATTTGTAAATATCTATCTATTTATAAATAGCGCGAGCGATTTAAAAATAAAACATCCTGATTTAGTCGGGATGTTTTTAATTTTATAATATTTAGCTGATAATCGTGCCGACAATTTTTCCTTCTCCACTTATTAATTTCTCTAACTCAATTAAATTTTTACCGTTAATTACCGCCACCTTTAATTTATTTTTTTGCGCCTCACGACTGGCAATTGGATCAAAAGGCAAATTGGCTCCCGGCACCCATTTAGTGCCGACAATTTTTCTGAATTCTTGCCAATTGATGTTCTCTATCTTCTGAGCATCAGCAAATTTATTCGGGTCTTTATCATAAACATATTCAATATTGGAAAGATTTACGACAATTTTGGCACCATATTTTTTAGCCAGTATGACCGCATCATAATCAGTAGAATGCCCCGGCTTCCAGCCGCCAGAAAATAGCAATGGCTTGGTCCATTTTATCTTATCAGTTTCTTTTTTTATTATTTCTTCCTGGGCCAATTTGCCAAACAATATCCTCATAAAATTGGCATTAAAATGGGTGGTAAAAATTCCTATCCAATCTAAATCGATGTCTTTATTTATCCCTACCATTTTAGCGGCACCCTGATATTCACGACACACTCGACCGCCGCCGCAGACGATAATAAAACAATAACCTTTTTTAATCTGTTTTAAAATAAACGCGCGAAAATTTTTTAAGAAATCTAAATTAAACCCGGCACTGCCATTGATCATCGAGCCGCCCAAAGATAAAACTATGACTTTTTTATTTTTCATAATTATTCTTGTCTTAGCTGTTCAAAATTTACTTTTTGTTGGATGCTCTTACTATAAACCCTATATTTATTACTGCTGACCGCTTTGTTCGCTTTAAACATGCTCGGCGTGCGATAGGCCGTTTTTCCTTTTTGAGCGCGATTGCTAGAATAATTTTTCACACTATCATCTATTAAAAACTCCGTTCAAAATCCAACTAATTATTGAAACAACCAATGCGCCCCAAAAAGCCGGCCAAAAACCTGCCACGTTGAAGCCTTTTACCGCTGAGGAGGCCAGCCAAAAAAGCAAGGCGTTTATTATCAATGTAAACAAACCCAGCGTCAAAATATTTACCGGCAAAGTTAGAAGAATCAAAACCGGACGCACCAAGGCATTGATTAAACCTAACACCAAAGCCGCCCACAAGGCCGAATAAAAATTGGCTACCGCGATTCCTGGCACAAGATAAGTGACCAACATTAAAGAAAACGCGCTTAATATCCAACGTAAAAGTAAAGACATATTATTTTTTTAATTCTTTAATTTTATTTTCCATAGTATCTAAATATTTCTTAAGATCAGATACCAATTTGGCTCCCTCTTCAAATTTTTTAATACCATCTTCAAGATCAATGTTCTCTTTTTCAAACCAGACGACGATCTTTTCCAAATCAGCATAAGACTTGGCAAAATTAAATTTTTTATCCGCGCTCATAATAATTGGTTTTGATTAGATTTTTTAACTTCTTTTTCAATAGTTCTAGCGATCACTTGACCTTCGTAAAATTCTACCACGAATTCCTCATTGACGTCCAATTGAGAAGCGCGACGGATTATTTTTCCCGCTCCATCCCTAGCCAAACTATAACCGCGCTGTAAGACATTTTTCGGGTCAATATTTTTAAATAACACAGACGCACTCTGCACAAAAACCCTATAAATAGAGAGCTGAGACTGTAATAAATTTGGCAAGCGCTCAAATTCAGCCAATAAATTGTAACATTTTTGCAGTGGTGATTCTAAAATTGAGCTAATGGCATGCCAAAATTGCTCAATGCGACGGCGTTCTTTGATAATTTTATTTTCCAGAGAACTATAAATACGCCCCAAAGAAAAATCTAGGGTAGTAATAAAATCTGCTTTATCGGGCACGACAATTTCGGCGGCATTAGATGGCGTAGAAGCACGCACGTCGGCGGCAAAATCACACAGCGATTCATCGCGTTCGTGACCTACTCCGCAAACCACCGGAATTTTACTGCCATAGACCGCCCGCACGGTCGCCTCATCATTGAAGGCTGCCAAATCTTCGAGCGACCCTCCTCCTCTGATTAAGACTATAATTTCACATCCCGTCTCCTGAGTATTGAAAAAATTAAAAGCTTCGCAAATCTCAGTCACCGCTTTCTCTCCTTGTACCGCCACGTTGCATATATCTATTTCTACTCCCTTCCAGCGATTATTTAAAATCCGCACAAAATCACCAAAAGCCGCGCTATCACGGGAAGCAATTACTCCGATTTTAGATGGCAATTCAATAAGCTGGCGTTTGCGTTCTTTGTTGAATAACCCCTCCTCTTCCAATTTTTTCTTTAATAATAGATAAGCTTTTTTGAGACTGCCATCACCTACTAACTCAACTTTCTGGACGGTCAGACTAAAACGACCGCTTCTTTCATAAATTTTTGGATAGCCAATCACTTTAATTTTCATTCCATCTTCAAGCGGCGTATTTAAACTAAAAACTGTCGCGAAACAATTGACGACAGCGCGTTCATCTTTTAGATCAAAAAAAATCCACTTCCCTTGCGATACCTTGTATTGCGAGACTTCCCCTTCTACTACAAATTCTCCGGCAATAATTCCATTAATTTGCTCTATAAATTGCGAAACTGACAATACCACCAACATATACTAACCTAATAACCAGGAGATAATCCCGTAAATCAATGGGTGTAATAAATCAAACAAGAAAAAAATGAAGAATAACAAAATCCAAAAACCATAACGCTCCAAAAAACTGCGTATCCGATAAGCGGAATTTGGCAATAAGGCATAGAGTAATTTAGAGCCGTCTAATGGCGGTATAGGGAGCAGATTAAAAATCATCAAGCTAATATTTACCACCACAATAATCGCAAAAAAATTGGCGCTAGCACTAAGTGGAAAAAGACGATAGACCAAAGCAAAACAAACCGCCAATAAAAAATTAGCCGCCGGGCCGGCCAAGCCAACCCATACTGGACCCCATTTTTGATTGCGTAAATTATAAGGATTGTAGGGTACAGGCTTAGCATAGGCAAACATAAAACGCCCACCCGTCAATAAGAATAGGCCAAGTGGCATCAAGATCGTACCCCATCTATCAATATGCGCGCGTGGATCAACAGTCAGACGGCCAGCATAACGGGCAGTCGGATCTCCCAATTGATTGGCCATCCAGCCGTGGGCATATTCATGGATAATGGCCGATGGTATCACAATGACAAAATAAAACAGTAAAGATATAAAATCCATAGCAATATTGACAAAATAAATAAAAATGCTATAATAATGGCACCAATATTATATCAATAATCCTTTAAATAATCAATTTTATGAGTCGATCTTGTGAAATGTGCGGAAAAACTAGTGCCCGCGCCAATCATGTAAGCCACAGCAAACGCCGTGTTCCACGCCGTCAAAGCCCAAACTTACAGCTACTCACTGTCGGTGGCAAAAAAGTAAAAGCTTGCTCTTCCTGCCGCCGGACTGCTTCCAAAAAAGCCTAAACCGACCACCGTCGGTTTTTTGTTATTGCCACCGATGAACAAAGAATGTATAATTAGTAATGATTAATTAAAAATAAAACAAACTATGAAAAAAGCTTGGCCTTATATTATTACTATCGCGATTATCATACTTGCGGCCATTATAATCTTTGCTCCCACCAAAACCTCTGGTTTGCCAACCAAACCAACCATGTTTGTTGGTGAGGGTTGCCCGCATTGTAAAAAAGTAGAAGATTTTGTCGCTTCTAGCGGTGTTGATAAAAAGTTTTCTTTTGACATCAAAGAGGTGTGGTATAATCAAAGCAACGCTCTAATAATGAATAAGGTCTGGCAACATTGCGGATTAAATAGCGCTAGCGGCGGCATGTCAGTTCCGTTACTCTGGGATGGACAGGTTTGTTATAGTGGTGATGAAGAAATTATCAGCTATTTAAAAACTAAACTCTAAAATATCAAAAAATCTCACAACAACTGTGAGATTTTTTGATCCGGCTAAGGGCATAATGTCCCTAAAATTTAGGGCGGTTGACCGCAAGTTTTCCCCACGGGGAAAACAGATATTGGTCATCCAATAGAAAAATATTGTAGAACATTTTTTGCCACTTAACCGAAACAATGGTATTATACGCAAAATAAAATTGATTGTCAAAAAAACCCTCTTGTTTTAGTCAAGAGGGTTTATTTTATATTTGTCCTATTCCAGCAAGCCATCAATATTTACATCATAGAGGATTTGCTCCTGCACCAAACGGTAATTGAGTAATTCTTCTTTTTTAAACCAAATATCCATTTCTCTTTGCGCTTCTGCCGGTTTGTCAGAGCAGTGAATTAAATTACGCACTGCGCGGCTGTCTAAATTGGCCAATTCATAAGAGTCCAAAGTAAGATCTCCGCGAATGGTACCGACATCAGAAGTAGTTGGCTCAGTGCCGCCCACTAATTTCTTGATCACATTTACAGCCTGATTGCCTTCCCACACCATAGCGACTACTGGTCCGCAAGTCATAAATTTTATCAAAGCGCGAACAATATCTCTGCCATATTCAATGGCCGCTTTATCTACACTCAGGCCAGCGGCCTGGCGATTTTTTATGACGATGGCACCCTTTTCTTCATACCATTGATCATCTTTATTGTAATGGGTCCAAAGGCTGTCTTCATTGGCCATAACCAACTTCAAACCAACCAATTTTAATCCTGTACGTTCAAAGCGTTTGATAATTTCACCAATCAAAGAACGTTGTACACCATCTGGCTTAATGGCGACAAATGATCTTTCTTTATAAACAGGTTGGGCCATAATAGTTAGATTAAAAATAAATTTGGCTTAATTTTAAATAATTTTAGCGAAAATGTCAATATTAATCAAAAATTACCATCCTAAAAGTCACTATCTTAGAAAATTTTTCGTAGATTACTAATAAGCCGCATAATAACAAACCCGCTGGCACCAAAGAACGAACATAGCAATATTTCCGCACAGTTTTTTGCATTTTATATTTTTTTGTAGCGGTAATTGATAGATCCGTCGCTAGTTCATTTTTAGTTCTGGTTTTTACTTCTACAAAATAATAGTCATCATCTTTACAAGCAATAATGTCCAATTCACCCACTGTGGAATAAAAATTTCTTTCTCTAATAAAAAACCCGTGCCGCTGTAAAAAAGCACAGGCTTGATCTTCTCCCCACTGGCCAATTATTTTATCCCTCCTAGACATAAATTATTTTGGCAAATATTTTTGTTTTAATTCTTTTTGTGTCTGTTCTTGGCTAATTATCAGCAGACGTTTAGTGGCATAGTAAGCCACTTTATATCCCCAGTATAAAAATAAGACTAACCAAAGTACTAGCCAAAAACGCCAGGCCAAAAAAGCGACTTGCTGTTGCCTAAAAAACATCCATAATAATCCCAGACAACCCATAGTAATAACTAAATTACCAAAACGGCGCAAAACTTCTTTGGTCCCGTCGCCAATTTTAATAGATGTCACTCTTACAATCTTGGCCACCAAACCAGAAAGCACTAAAACCAAAAAACCAATTATCCAAACCCACTTCACCGCCCCTACCGCAATAAATGGCTGATAAAACCAATACGACCCCTTTAAGATATTTTGTAATCTCATAACTAAACCTTTTTAAATAACAAACAAAAATGATAATCACTACAAGCAAATTGTTCTACCAGACGTAAACCAGCTGATGTGGCCGCTTGGATTATTTTCTCTGGATCCGCTGATTTTTCATCCTGCGGACCTAATGTCCCCAACCTTTTTGCCCAATCTACCACGACTATCTGTCCATCATCTTTAATCAGACGATTAGCTTCGGTCAAAGCTGATGTTTGGTCTTTGAGATGCGAGACCACATTCATAAAAAAACAAACATCTAAACTATGGGCGGGAATTGGGGTTTTGTTTACTTTCTCAATATCCGACCAGACGGTACGCACGTTATCCAGCCCCTGAGACTTTATCCAACTACTAAGACTCTGCAAGGCGCTTTTTAAAATATCTACGGCATACACCACGCCTTTTTCTCCCACAATCCGAGCAGATGGAAAAACAAAATGACCGGTCAATCCACAGCCTAGATCGGCAACGTGCATTCCTTCTTTTAATCCGACTTTTTCAAAAATCTTATATGGATCCATTAACGCTCGTCCGGCGGTTTGCATATTATCTAATTAATAGCTTACCAAGGGTGGCCATCAAAAAATTATTAAACATATTGGTGACCAACAAAAAGCCGATGAAAATTATTATCAAGCCAATCAATTTATACATTAGCCGGCTACCACCACTACTGCCAATATTTTCTTCAGCCCAAGCGATTGTGCCAAAATTTTCTAAAAACCACTCCGTCTTTACCACCATCAGCGCCCCGACGATTACGGCAATGATTCCAAGTATATATTTCATAAACAATTAAAGTGCCCAGGAGAGGACTCGAACCTCCATGACCTTGCGATCGCTACCACCTCAAGGTAGTGCGTCTACCAATTTCGCCACCTGGGCTAATATTTAGAATTTCCGATTGCGGCCCACAATCATTTCTACCTTACTATGAGCTAGTTTGATTTTTACTTTGATTTCCTTGCTGACTTTCCCATCGGCTTCGACGGTGAAGGGGGTATTGGATAAAATCTCCATCTCCTCGAAAGGAAAAATACTTGGTTCCTCATATTTATAACCCCACCACCCCCTCCTTGTCAATGGTCTAAGAAAAGCTTCTAACTTACCATCCTGCGGATGGACTACCTCAGACGTCTTGTCTTTCTTATCTTTTTTCCAATAAAAAGGCTGTAAATTGCAGACCACGACTTCCATCTTATCTTTGGTGGTCACCGCAAATCGCTCATCATATATCACCTTAATTTGAGCCGGTGGTACGTGCAATTGAGAAACAAAATAGCGATTATTCATCCAACCCACATCCAGCCGCTCTTTACGCCGTTTGGACAAAACATCACAACCATCTATGCCTTCGGGGATTCCCAACACACTGGCAATAGTATTATTTGGCCCAACTGGCAAAAATCCAAACAAACAATTACAGGTCGCCGCTTTTGATAAAACATACCCAAAAGTCGCATCATTACCAACAATCACTATGGTTTTCGCGCCGCGCCTAATTTCCTCGTCTATTATTTGTTTAGGATCGGTAAAATTATTTAAACGTAAAATCTTTCCGGAAATTCCATAATCAGTGAGACGCACTTCCATCGCTTTAATCAGGGAATCATGCTTTTTCTGCCGCAAAAAATTGTCATACAAATAGACATACATAACCAATCGGTTTAACAAACTACTCCATAGCGGGCACAGTCGACTCCTCGCCACGACGTGAGCGTACTCTGGCAGGGCGGCCGTCAGCAGACTCTAGACCTGGCATAATCACTTTGCCACACAATAATGCGCCTGGTTCAATAGACAAAACCTTTACTTCAATATCCCCGGCAACCTTAGCAGTGGAAGTAAGTTCTAGGCTATCGCGCACTTTTAAATTACCTTTTACTTCGCCAGCGATTTTGGCGCTCCCAGCGCGGACATTAGCCATAATTTTAGCTCCCGGCTCTACCGATAAAAAACGGCTGGTATGGACACTGCCAGCCACTGTGCCTTTGACAATAATATTGCCCTCAGAAGCAAAGTCACCCTCAACATTCACCGAGGGACCAACTACTGTCTCCACCTCATCGGCTTGTGGTTCAGTAAAATTGGCCACAGTTTCTACTTCTTGCTCGATATTTTTTGAGGTGGATTTTTGAAAAATCATAGATAAAAAATTAAAATTAATGGCTTTATTATTTTACAAAATTTTATCAAAAAAAACAATAGATGCTACTCTACTGGCTCCGGCGGTAATGTTGGCTTAAATGGTAGCCAGAAACCAAACTCACTCCCTTTGCCCAGACCCGGACTATGCGCCCACACCTTACCACCATGCGCCTCAATAAACTTGCGACAAACATAAAGACCCAAACCAGTCCCATTAACATTGGTACCTTTTACATTTTCGCCACGATAAAATTTCTGAAAAAAATTTACCTCATCATTTTTGGTAAAACCAATGCCGTCATCATCTACCATTACTGCATAGCCATCTGTTTCTCTGTCCACCATCACTTTGATTGTGCCTTTTTCAGAATATTTGATAGCATTATCGATAAAATTATAAATCACATGGCGAATTTTTTCCTCATCAGCCTTGATATCAATTGAGACATCACTAGACCAGCGTAAATTAACCTTTTTATCTTGAATTTTCATCTTTAATTCATCAACTATGCAATCAACTGTGTGAGATAAATCAAAATTAGAGAAATTATATTTCGTTCGGCCTTGCTCAATACGAGAGATGTTTAAAAAATCATCTACCAATTTAATCAGATGCTCATTACTCTCATCCATATTATTGAGGATTTCTTTGGTTTGCCTGGTGATCTTGCCATAGCCGCCTTCTTTTAATAATTCAATATAACCTTTTAAAATTGAAAGCGGCGTGCGCAGTTGATGAGATGCAATTGATAAAAATTCGGTCTTTTGGCGATCTAATTCTTGCAGACGCAAATTGGCCTTTTCCAAAGAGTGAGCTAAATTAGTCACTTCCTCGCGTCTCTGGATTTCTTTGCGAACTGAACGAATTAATAAAATTGAAAAAATAAATATACTTAAAAAGGCCACCAATCTTAACACCAATTCCGCTGTACTTTTGGAGAAAAATATTTCACTTAAAGCAACTAGATTTAACAACGTAGTAGTCACCTCAACCGAAATGGTTTTTACCTCCAAAGCATTGTGCTTGATGATCGCGTAAGCTAAAAATAATACAAATGGTATCGCGCATAAAAAAACTACTGGATATACCGGGACACCGTAAGCCGGCAAAAATGCCAACGGACCAATAATATCCAAAATCGCATAACCAATAAAGACATATTTGATCTGTTTTTTTCTATCGCCAACAGATTCGCGATAATGATGAGCTAAATTTATAAAGAATAGAATGAAATAAAGGAAAAAATAAACCAAAAATACATGATGGTAAGTTTGAGCAATAGCATGTACTCCCCAAGAATATCTATAAAGCCCTTTCAAAAAAAGATCAGTCTGAGAAATTGGCAAAAAGAAAAAAGCCAAAAAATATCCTAATACCAATAGCCACCTTTGCGACTTGACCCCACAATATATATAGCCAAAATGATAGAGAAAAATTGGAATGAATACTACCCCAATATAGATGAACCTATCCCAAAATAATTCTTCAACACTGCCTACGGCGTTAAACAATTTAAATGTTCCAAACAGCCATAAAGAAATTGTAAAACTGTACAGAAAAAATAAGACCGACAACCATTCAGTTGGTTTTTTAAACCATACAAAAAAACCAAGCACTATCACAAAGATACTGCCAGCTAAGGGTAGCAAAGAATAAGTAGAGGTGATTTCCATAATTTAAATTTTTATTATTATACCACATTTCATTAAAAATATAAAAAGCAAGGGACAGGCCTGTGGTGGGACCTGTCCATTGGGTGTAGACTGTCGACCTCTTGCGAGGTAGACAGTCATATTCTACCGATGAATTGTTTGGGATTTTTGATCGCCGGCGGCGGGGCGACGCGGTGAAGGCGAGGTGGTGATCGGATCGCTCACGCCGGCGACGACAGTGCCCATAGGAGGCGCACCGAGTGCACGGCGAAAGTTGCCGCTTGTCAGTTGGACAGAACGCAGATGTGAAGTGAGGGGCGGAAGGAACATGCCCAGCTCCTGCGTTGCGGCCAACCAGATGACCTCGAGCTCACCGAGATCTACTTGACCCACTTCGTGGTGTTGCCAGCCCTTGTGAGCGTGGACGATCGTACCGGCATGGCAGGCGTAGAGCAAGCCGGGCTTGAGCCGCATGGTGAACTGCTGGGAACACAACTGAGTGTGATACCCCATCAATCCACCATCCACGTGGAAGACATCCTGACGCCGCGAAAGGAGCGATGGCGTCAACGGATCCGGCACAGAGAAGTTGACCACGGTCGCCTCCTGGGGAAGGTTCGCGATGATCTTCTTTCCAATGCCAGGCTCTGCCTTGCCAGTAATCCACAGTGGACAGCGCTTGCCCAGCGCCATGGCGTTAGCGTAGCGCAGGTGTTGTCCACACCCCAGAGACTCAGCTTCCGCTTTGAGTTCGTCAAAGCGTTCACGGCTCTGGGTGTAGACAAACACAGTCACGCCACGCTTGGCCAGCGACAGTGCCACTGCCCGGCCAATCTTGCTGGTACCGCCGGTCAAGAACACCGGTCCGTACTCAGGCAAAGACTGCCCCCTAAGGAGGTCAATCACCCGATACAACACCGCGGCCGCGGTGAGGGTATCGCCGTGGACGATGGGCACCTTGAGCTTGGTCCCCAGCGTATCCACGATCCACTTACCGCCAGCCGTGAGCCACTCGGCTTTGGTCAAAGCACCCAGACCGATGACTTGGGCACCGTTCTCCTGAGCGCTGAGCACCGCCGTGAGGATCCTCTGCCTGATCTTGCGCCGCCACGACCCCATCAGGAAGTGGTAGGCGAAGTTGCGCAAGAGGACGGTCTCACCAGCGAGCCCCTGGTACTCGTAGCGATCCACCACATCAAAGGCCTTGCGGCCGATGAGGTAGAAGATCGACACGGCGATGTAGAGCGGCCACAACCACACCCACCGCAGGGCGTGGTGAGGGTTCTCGTGAAGGTCGGCCGACCACCACAAGAGCCAATTCCAGGCCTCGACCCAATGGGCCAAGAAGATGAAATTCCGCTTATTGTTTCCCGTCGATTCCATAGCACCCTCCCGGTTGTTCTCTTCTTGGGAAAATTAACCAAAATGTCCCCTGTCTTAAAATAAAAAATTATTTAAAAACAGGGGAAATCTTTTTAAATCATTTTAATCCCGAAACCTACCCAAATTGATATCCAAAGCTTTAAAAACCGATTTTAGTGTCTCTATTTTTATCTCCCCTTTCTTAGCTACCAATAATTCACGCGGTACAGTATAAATCTTATGCAACATGCAAATTCCATCCACTCCCACCCCCAATTCATGTTTGCTAATTAAAACCTCATTGGCAAATACCTCGTCGCCTTTTCGATAAGGTTTTACCAACGCGCAAATTACCGTTGGCAATCCATCATTTAAAGTATTTTCCTGTAAGACCAAGACAGTTTCTTTTATATGTCGCTCTCTTTCATACAAAAAAATGTCGCCACGGCGGACGGCACCACAATACATTTTGTCAAAATCAAAGTACATATATTATTTTTGCCGTTTTTTTATCGCCGCTTTTAATTTATTTTCAATCTCCTTAATTTCTATTTGGTGCTTATAATCTAGAATGCATTTGGCAATAAATTCACTGCGCTTGCCATGAGCAAAAGTATTGCGAAAATAAGTAGCCAAACTTTTTGGCAGTTTGAGCACCAAACGTTCGATTGGATCGCTATTAACTTTTTTAGGGATAACCATATATTTTTACACTATACCTAAAAAGTGCACCTGTAAAGGTGCACTTGTGGAAAAGATAAATATCTAAATATTTTTCCCCACTAAATCAAGTTCTCTTTTCCTACTGCTTCATCAACGTTTCTAAATCCGTCTGCTTGTAATAATTTGGCTAATTCTAAATTAATTTGGCGAATAGTCAGTGGTCCTCCATAAATAAACCCCGTAATCAATTGTATCGCGCTCGCCCCACTTTTTATCTTTCCATAGGCATCGGCGGCACAAAAGACTCCGCCCACCCCGATTATTTTTAAACGGCCCCGAGCGGCCCGATATAATATTTTAATTACCTCATTACTTTTTTGCGCTAGCAATTTTCCAGAGATCCCGCCCGGATGATTAAGTTTTTCTACTGCACTATTAGCTCTGATCTGATCTCTTTTTTTAATTAAATTAGTAGCGATGATTGCAGTGATACCGCTAGATACACAAATTTCAACTATCTCTTCGTATTGTTCTTTTTCCATATCCGGACCAATTTTTAAAAAAATATCTACCGCTAAATTATTTGCTTTTTTAAACTCATCCACCTTGTGGGTTAATTCTCTAATAAAACTGATTTGTGAAAACAAATCATTATTGGCCACATTGGGACAACTGACATTGAGGGTTATATAGTCAGCTAGCGGTGCTAAAAGTACGAAACTTTTTAAATAATCATCCGCCATCTCTTCTAATTTCAACCCCGTTGTAGGAGCGATGCTAAGACCGTATGGGACCAAATGGGTCTTTATTTTTTTTAATTGTTTAATTGCCGCCAATACACCTCGGTTGCACAAACCATAATAAACTATCAGACCGCTATCTGCGGGGATTCGCCATAACCTCGGCTTGGGATTACCGGCTTGGGCGCTATAAGTGACTGATCCGAGCTCAGTATAACCAAATCCTAGCATCGGATAAGCTAGTGGCGCAGTAATGTCTTTATCAAAACCAGCCGCCAAACCAATAGGATTTTTAAAAAACAAATTACCGATTTTAGTTTGTAAAATCGGTTCACTAATAAATAATTTTCTTCTAATCAATGAATAAATTATCGGCAAGCTACTAATCACTGATAAAATAGCAATAACAATATGATGAATGCGCTCAGGGTCAATCTTAAAAAGTATCGGACGAATTATCTTCTGATAAAACATACTCTACATCTCTTCTACCCAATCAATAGAGAGAATTGATAGACAATTTTGTAAAACTTGTCTTGTAGCTAAACACAACGCCAGCCGCGCCAAACGTAATTTTTTATCACTAGCATTGATTACGCTATGCTTGGCATAAAAATTACTAAAATTCTGAGCGACATCAAAACTATATTTAGTCAAAACTGATGGGTTGTAATTGGCAAAGGCTTTCTTCAACACCTCGCCATACTCACCTAATAGCAAAATCAATTGTTTTTCCTCACTTTCTTTTAGCAAACTATAATCAACAGATGATCTTTTTACACTGGCTTTGCGCAAAATACTATTAATACGCGCCACCATATATAAAATATATGGACCGGTAAATCCTTCAAATTTAGTAGCGGATTGCGCGTCAAAGATTATAGTCTTATTGGCTTCATGTTTGAGAAATTCAAATTTAATGGCGGCCAAGGTAATTTTCAAAGCCGCGTCTTCGATTTTCTTTTTACTCCAATCGCTATGACGCTTACTGGTTTCTTCTAAAACTTTAGAATAGACTAAATTACGAACATCCTCATACAAAATAACTTTACCGGTGCGCGATGACATCTTGCCTTCCGGCAACATCACAAGACCATAACCAATATGAGTCATCTTGTAGTGATACCCGGCTAACTCCAAAATTTTAAATAGTTGTTTAAAATAAAAATTTTGTTCCGAACCGGTCAGATGAATACTCTCAGAAATATTTTTATACTTTTTATTTTTGGCCACGGCCAAACCCAAATCACTTGTCAGATACAGACCGGCGCCATTACTTTTACGCAACAAACCAATATCCAGATTATATTGATTCAAATCAACAATAATCGCCCCGCCTTCGCCAACTTGAGCAATTTTTTTAGACAAAAGCTCGTCCACTATTTTTTGCCCGGCATCTTTTACATCTTGTTCATAAAAAGTATGGCTGAGTTTTAGCCCCAATTCTTTAAAAACCCGATCAAAACCTTTGATACTCCATGCTCTGGTTTTTTTAAATAGCGGCCAAATACTTTTATCGCGTGCTTCCAATTTTTTTTGCATTTCAAAGGACTGTTCTTTTTCTGTAGGGTGCTCCTCTAAAAATTGGCTAGCTTCAGCATAAATTTCACCAAGCCATTTTTGCTCTTGGCCTTTTGACGGTTTTTCATTTTTATGAAATTTTTGCAAACCCCACAAGCATTTAGCGACATGAGCGCCAAAATCATTAAGATAATTTATTTGGGTAATGGCCACACCATTGGCCAAAAAAATATTAGCCAGCGCGTTACCCAAGCAAATATTGCGCAGATGCCCGATATGCAATTCTTTGTGAGTATTATTACTGGGATATTCAATAATCACCTTTTTACCATGACTACTTTTATTTGAACCATAATTTTTACCTTGTTTTTGAATTGCCTCAAGAGTGCTCTTGGCCACTGCACCAGAATTGTAAAAGAAATTTACATACGGACCAGCGGTAATTACTTTATCTAGGCCGTATTTTTTTAGATCAGATTTTTCTAAGATATCTTTTACGCTCACCGCTACTTCTATCGGATTTTTTTTCTGTGCTTTAGCCAATTCAAAACAAGGAAAGGCTAAATCCCCCATGGCCGGATTAGGGGGAGTAGAAAATTGGATTTTAAAATTAAAACCATTATCAATTAAAATTTGAGAAATTTTTTCTTCCAACTTCATAATTTTATTTTACTTTTACAAACCAACGACTGCCTTTTTTTATTATGTCGCCAGACTTTACCACAGCATTATAATTACCTTTGTCTACTTTTGTGTCATTGATACTCACCCCACCCTGATCTACCACTTGTCTGGCTTCAGATTTGCTTTTACAAATTTTCGCTTCCACCAGCAAAGGCACAATTTCATAAACTCCAGGCTTAATCGCTGGCATTTCATCAGGATTTTCTTTTTTTGAAAAAGTGGAAATAAAATATTCTTGGGCTTTCTGAGCGGCTTTATTACCTAAAAATGTTTTAACCACTTCCGCGGCCAGATGCAATTTGATATCACGCGGATTAGCACCAAATTTCATTTCTTTTTCTATTTTTTTGACCTCATCCATTGGCATTTTGGTGCAAAGTTCAAAACCTTTTAGAATCATATCATCAGTCCAGCTCATCACTTTGCCAAACATATCTTCCGGAGTATCGGTGAGCGCGATCATATTCCCCTCACTCTTGCCCATTTTTTTGCCACTACTATCTACCAATAGTTTGGTAGTCAACACAAATTTTTCTTTGTTTTTTAGATCTTTCATCAGATCACGGCCGGCGAGCATATTAAATGTCTGATCATTTCCTCCTACTTCCCCATCAACGTCCATGGCCACACTATCATAAGCCTGCATCACCGGATATAAAAATTCATGAAGAAAAATTGGCTTATTTTCTTCTTTTCTTTTCTCAAACATATCACGCTCCATCATCCGCTGAACAGTAAAATGCGACGTCAGCTCTAAAACATCCGCAAAAGTCATTTTGGAGTGCCACTGCCCATTAAATTTTAATTCCACCGGGTTGACACCTTCAAAATTTAAAATCGTGCTGGCTTGCTTTTGATAATTCTTGCAATTTTCCATTACCTGTTCGTGGGTCAATTTGGTACGAGCGGAAGTTTTGTCGGTGGGGTCGCCAATCATGCCGGTATAATCACCAATTAGCATGATCACTTTGTGTCCCAAATCTTGAAATTGGCGAAGTTTCATCATGGTAATTGCATGTCCAATATGCAAAGTCGACGCCGTCGGATCGTAGCCGGTGTAGAGAGTGAGTTGTTTGCCTTCTTTAAGGCGCGCCTCCAAGAATTCTTTTTTGGGGTAAATATTCTCTACCCCGCGCGTTAGTAATTCTTGAATTGGTTGATTATCAGTAATTATTTTTGACATATATTAAGCGGCTTTTTTAGTAATTGGTAAACGAATTTCAAAAACCGTAGAAACCGGCATCTGTTGTTCCTGATCGGCAGTAATGGGAATAGATTTTATTGGCACCTCCCTTTGACAATCGTTGGGATAAACACTATATGGTTTATCTACTTCGTCTTTCTTCCTACTCCAGACATATACCTCGCCATTAGCATTTTTCTTTAATCTTTGAGGCAGTGCCGAAACACCCAGTCCGTGGATATCTACCACTCGGCCATCAAATGTCCTATCAACAGTATGTGCTTCCGTAGAGCTTTTGGCGCCATGTAAAAATATAAAATTTTCGCTGGTTTCATTGAGCTGTTTGGCTTGCATACCTACGCCATCATCGCATACTTGGATTACCATCTCATTACCATCTCTGGATACAACAAAATTGACATTATTGGCTTGAAAATCCTTTTTACAAGCATTTCTAATAATATTGAAAATAGAATTGGTAAGATTGCCTTGATTGGTAATAATTTCTTCATCCGGTTGTAAAAATTTTTCAAAATTTAATTCTAAAGTTAGCAACTCCTTTAATTTATCAGAAGAAAAAGAATCGGCATTATCCACACCAAAAAACTGCTTGGTTATTAGGTATCTAACGCGACCACTACAAGATTCACCGTCAGCAATTAGGCCAACTAGTGATTTATCAAAAAAATCAATGTCTAGTGGTTTTTTCTCTACTACAAAGCTAGGATCTTTTTCTAAAGCGCGAGTCAACACGTCTTCTAAAACCGAAACATAAGCGGGAAATCGAGAAACAACGGTCTTTACCACCACATCATCTTTTATGCCATTTTCTATCAAGGAAACTGCCATTGCTAATGAAACCCCAAAAGCGGCCACATCATGAATAAAAAAATTAGACACACTACTTTTATCTCTTAGATAGGCGTAATTTTCCTTATCAAAAGCCGGCTCGTGAGCAAATTCTTCTAATAAAGCCTCTGAATCAAAATCTATTGATTCAGGATTTTCCGATAATTTACAAAACAGCGGATATAAATCACGTTTGATTTTTTGTAAACTAAAATATATCTCTTCTAATTTTTGTCTATCAAAACTTTCATGATTTGCCTCGGGGATTGGTATACCAGTCTCAGATAGCATAAATTTATTTTAATTGATTAGAAATTTTAACCAGTTTTTCTTTTGCCTCTTCTAATTTTTGTTTTTCTTTTTTAATTACCACCTCAGGCGCATGAGCGACAAAATCCGCATTACCCAATTTGCCTTCAATACCGGCAATGTATTTCTCCAATGACTGTAATTCTTTTTGAAGACGCTCTTTTTCTTTTTCCAAATCTACCACTCCAACCAAATCTATAAACACTTCTACACTACCTTCCACAAACCCAACGGCTGTAGCCGGCTTATTGGCTTGGGATAAAATTTCTAAATTTTCCAATCTCGCCAACGCTTTGATAATTTCAGAATTTTGTTGCACTAATTCCAGTCTAGCGCCCGCGCCAATTATGGCCTTTAATTTTCTCACTGGCTCTATCTTGTTATCACTACGCAGGCCGCGAATACCGGTAATAATATTTTTGATGATTTCAAATTCGCTTGTGCTATTTAGATATTTTTTGTTCCAAACAATTTTTAATTTTTCAATCAGGCCTTGCTTGCTCAACTCTTCAGTCGGCCATTTTTCCACCATTAAAATTTTATCTTTACCATAAACTTCGCTCCAAATCTGCTCAGTGACAAACGGCATAAAAGGATGCCACAATTTCAAAATTGTATTTAAAATATAATTTAAAATTTCTTCCTTGTCGCCCTCAATCTTGGCAATTTCTAAATACCAATCAGCCAAATCATTCCAAGTAAAATCACGCAATCTTTCACCAGCCGCCGAAAATTGATATTTTCCAATCATAGCCGACACATCGGCCACCACTCTGCTTAAATTGGTAATAATCCATCTGTCAGACAGAGTTTTTAGTTTCGGCAATTGTACATCTAGCTTAGGGGCTTTGATATTAATCAACATGAAACGCGAGATATTCCAAAGCTTATTGGTAAAATTGCGGAAACCTTCCACTTTTTCTTCGGATAATTTCAAATCATTGCCAGGGGTATTGCCTAGCACCAAAGATAATCTAGTAGCATCAGCGCCAAACTTGGCAATTGTATCAAGCGGATTGATTACATTGCCCAGACTTTTGCTCATCTTACGGCCTTTTTCATCACGCACTAAGCCGTGCAAATATACTTTCTCAAAAGGGATAACCCCAAGAGTATAAGTGGTCATGAGGATCATGCGCGCCACCCAGAAAAACAAAATATCATAGCCGGTTTCAAGCAAACTGGTAGGATGAAAAGCTTTAAAATCCTTGGTTTCATTTGGCCAACCCAAAGTGGAAAATGTCCAAAGACCGGAAGAAAACCAAGTATCCAAAGTATCTGGATCTTGCACCAAATCAACACTGCCGCAATGTGGGCACTGATTGGGTCGCTCAATCGCCGCAATTGGCTTCTCACAGCCTACCAAGCACTTTCCTTTATCTAGCCCGTGGCAATACCAGACCGGTATGCGATGGCCGTACCAAATCTGACGAGAAATACACCAATCACGCAAATTATCTATCCAGTGAAAATAAATTTTTTCAAAACGATCTGGTATGATGGTAATTTGCTTATTGTTAACCACCTGTTGCATCAATTTTTTTAAGGTTACTTTGCTTCCTGAATTGATACCCTCAATTTCTGAATGTGGCAAAACAAATTCTTTGTTCACATTCACAAACCATTGCTGTGAGGGTAAAGGCTCGATAGAAAATCCACAACGATAACAAATGGAGAGATTATTGGGAATTTCTTTTTCTTCTATGAGTAAATTATTTTCTTTAAGCCACTCTACCACTTTTGCTCTGGCTTCTTTGACAGATAACCCTCTATAAACACTCCCGGCAGTCTCCATCATTTTGCCATCTTCATTGATAATTTTAATTAACGGCAAATTATTTTTCTGTGCCATCTCGTAATCTACATGACTATGAGCGGGAGTAACACCGACAGCGCCAGTACCAAAATTAATATCCACACTCTCTTCACCAATAATTTTTATTTTTAGATCAGCCCCGCCACCGAAATTTTTAATTATAAATTCTTGGCCAATATATTGGGCATATCTCCCGTCTTGCGGATTCACGGCCACTGCGGTATCTCCTAATTTAGTCTCTGGCCGAGTGGTAGAGATATAAATAGGAAAATCTTTGGAATATTTAAAAGTATAAAGTTTAGCTATTTGCTCTTTATACTCTACTTCATCATCAGCCAAAGTAGATTGACACCTAGGGCACCAATTTACCAACCTAAACCCACGATAGATCAATCCGTCATCATACATTTTTTTAAAAACCGTGCGCACGGCCAAATTTCTTGCTTCATCCAAAGTATAAGCTTCACGACTCCAATCCATGCTAGACCCCATTTTTTTGCATTGATTGACAATTATATCACGGGATTCTTGAGCAAATCTTTCCACCTCAGCCAAAAATTTATCGCGCCCCAATTCTTTCTTTGGTTCTTTGATCCCTTTATCAATCAAAATTTTTTCTACTTTAGCCTGAGTAGCAATGGCGGCGTGATCAGTACCTGGCAACCACAAGGTCTTAAAACCATTCATTCTCTTGAAGCGGGTAACCAAATCTTCAATTGCCAACATAGAGGCATGGCCAATATGCAGAGTGCCGGTCACATTGGGCGGCGGCAACACCATGCTAAAATACGGATTAGTTTCCTGACAGACGTCTTTTTCTACACAAGTATCGGGATTAAAAAATCCACTTTTTTCCCATCGAGTGTAAATTTCATCCTCGTATTTTTGTGGCTCATAGGCCTTGGGAAGTTCATTCATAACAAAATTTTGGCTAATTTAAGAGAATTTATTTTTTTCCACCACCTCAAATTACTCTGATATTTTACCTAAAATAAGATAAAAAGGCAAGCCGTAGACCACTTGACAAAATCGCTTAACCCTGCTAAAATCACCTATTCTTTATGCTAAACGAAAAAGCCCAATTCAAACAAGCACTTGATAGCGCCCAACACATCCTCATCGCTTTTGATCAGAGCGAAAACACCGATGCGATTGGCGCGGCCTTGGCTTTGGCTGATTTTTTGGAAAGAGACCACAAGGCAGTAGATATCGTCTGTGATAATTTTGTCTTATCCAAAAATTTGGAATTTTTACCTAAAACAAAAAACATCAAATCACAATTAGAACATATCCAAAAATTTATTATCAAGGTTGATGTCTCCCAATCCAAAATTGATAGCCTCAGCTATGACATCAAGGATGATTGGCTCTCCATCTATCTCACTCCCAAAGATGGCTTGCTCACCAAAAACGAATTACGCACCGCCCAATCTAGCTACAAATACGATCTTATTATTACCCTCAACACTCCTGAACTATCAATGCTCGGAAAAATTTTTCTCAATAATAGTGATCTGTTTTATCGCACCACTATTGTTAATCTCGATTATCACAATGCCAATGAACGCTATGGCCAGATAAATTATATTGATCCTAATACCACTTCAATTTCGGAAATTGTTTATCAGCTAGGTAAATTGTGGTACGAAAAATACCTAGATCAAAATAATGCCACCAGCTTGCTCACCGGCATGATTGCCACCACACACAGTTTTAAAACCACCAATGTTGATCCATCCACGCTACAAGTAGCTAGCGAATTGATCAATCATGGTGCCGATCGCGAAAAAATTATTCACCATCTCTATCGCACTAGAAGCCTATCTACTCTCAAATTATGGGGCACGGCCCTGATGCGCCTAAAAATAGATACTCAAAAACGATTCGCCTGGACCACACTCACTATCCCCGATTTTCTCAATGCCGGCGCCAATTATGGACAACTAAAAGATCTGATTACCGAACTAATTGAAAATTCCCCTGAAGTAGATTCCACTTTGTTGCTTTATGAAGAAGAAGTCGACAGCAAAAAACAGATCAATGGCATCTTAAATTGCAAAAAAAATGATACTCTGCAAATCCTCAAACCTCATAACCCCAGTGGTATTCATCGACGCGCCTACTTTTGTCTAAAAAATATAAATATGGCTGAGGCCGAAAAAATAATTACTGAAGAAATAAAAAAATCCCTTTAAGGGATTTTTTACATTAATGGGGTGCCGGTCATCTCAGACGGAACATCAAGCCCGAGCAAACTTAGCACGGTCGGCGCCACATCAGCTAATACACCTACTGGATGCATCAAGCTCAGATCCCCCTCAGGCGGATCACCGGCTGGTCCGGCCTGACCTTGCAAATCTTTGCTGATTAACAAAAATGGCACCGGGTTGGTAGAATGCTCCTTATCAATTTCGCCGGTTTGTAAATTTATCACCTCTTCAGCGTTGCCATGATCAGCGGTAATAACTACAACTCCGCCTTTAGCCAAGGTGTGTTCTACTACTTCACCCAACGCTTTATCCGCCGCTTCACACCCCTTGATGGTAGCTTCTACATTGCCAGTATGCCCCACCATATCGGGGTTGGCAAAATTTAACGCCACCAAATCATATTTACCATTATCAATTGCTTTGACCGCTTCTTTGGCCACTCCTGCAGCCGACATTTCTGGCGCCTCGGAATAAGTAGCGACTTTGGGTGATGGCACAATCACCCGCTCTTCTCCGGCAAATGGTTCCTCTACTGTGCCATTTAAAAAAAAGGTGATGTGCGCATATTTTTCCGTTTCCGCCACATGAAATTGTTTCTTGCCGGCTTTACTTACCGCCTCGGCCAAAGAATTATGAACTACTACCGGTGGATAAGCTACCACCACTGGCAGATCTTTCTCAAATTCGGTCATGGTAACAAAGAACAAATTTTTTATATAAGCTCGTTCAAATTTATTAAAACCAGGCAAAACGAAAGCTTTGGTCAATTGCCGGGCGCGATCGGGACGGAAATTAAAAAATATGACTGCATCATTTTCTTTAATAGTAGCGACTGGCTTACCCTTTTTGGTAATCACGCTGGGAATAAATTCTTCATCATAATTTTTCTGCGCATAAGCATCATCAATTAATTTTAATGGATCATCGCCACTGCGCTCTGCTTCACCTTTGACTATAGCTTTGTACGCCTTTTCACATCGATCCCAGCGATTATCTCGATCCAAAGCATAAAAACGACCACTTAACGAAGCTAACTCACCTACTTTTACTGCCGCTATTTTATTGAGCAAATCCTGTACAAAATTTTTTCCGGAATTATAGAGCGCGTCACGGCCGTCTAAAATACCATGGATAAAGGTGCGATTGGCTAATTTATTTTGAGCACAAAAATCCAATAAAGCATACAAATGAGCGTCGCTAGCATGGACATTACCAGTGCCAAGCAAACCAACCAGATGCAAATTGGATTTATTTTTTTTGATATGTTCAAATGCCTGCAAAAAAGCCTGATTTTTAAAAAAATCGCCGCTACTAATATCATTATTGATACGCGGACAAGACTGATAGTACACCCGTCCGGCGCCAATATTTAAATGACCAACTTCCGAATTACCCATCTCACCAAATAATAATCCAACCTCATTGCCCGAAGCATATAAGGTAGCAACAGGATAATTCTTAATATAATTTTTTAAATTAGTCATCTTAGCGCGAGAAACCGCATTACCTTCGCTACTAGGAGCTACACCTAAACCATCAAAAATTACAAGAGTTACTAATTTGTAGGCCATATATTAAATTAAAGATTTACCACTCATTTCTTTTGGTGGTTTTAAGCCCATCAGATTCAAAATCGTGGGGGCGACATCAGCCAATTTACCACGGTGTCTTTTTATTTTTTTACCATCATTGATAATAATGCAGGGCACGGGATTAGTAGAATGTTCCGTATCCACTTCATCTGTTTTCATATTTCGCATCTCTTCAATATTGCCATGATCGGCAGTAATTACTACTTTAGCATTAGTTTGCTTGGCCACCTCCACAATATGGCCAATCTGCTTGTCTAATGAATGTACTGCGATTTTGCCTGCTTCAAAATCACCAGTATGCCCCACCATATCGGCATTGGCAAAATTACAGGCAATAAAATCATATTTTCTAGAACGCAAACCAGCTGTCACGGCCTTGGTGACGCCATGCCCATTCATCACCGGACGACGCGCAAAATTACTAACAATTGGAGTGGGCACCTTTACCCATTTCTCGTCACAAAAATGCTTGGCATAACCGCCATTAAAAAAATAGGTGATGTGGGCAAATTTTTCCGACTCCGCCACATATAATTGTTTACGCGGACACAAAAATTGCACTAAACTATTTTTGACATCGCGCGACGGATAAGCGGTCAATACCCCCGGCAAATCCGGCCCAAAATCCGTCATCGCCACAAAACGCGTATTTTTGGGTAAGTGCGAACGTCTAAAAGAATTGGGGTTTTCCTTTTCAAAACTTGGTTGCACAAAAGTTTTAGTCAATTGTCGAGCACGGTCACTGCGTAGATTAAAAAAAATAATAATATCATTATCATTGACTGTACCAATTGGCTTATTATTTTGAGTAATCACGGTAGGTGAGATGAATTCATCGGTTTCCAAACGATTGTAAGCAAAAGACAAAGCTTCTTCAGCAGTAGCGGCAAGATGCTTGGAAGTACCATTGATAATCGCTTCATAAGCCAATTGGGTGCGCGGCCAAACTTTATTTCTATCCATACTATAAAACCGACCCATAACAGTGGCGATTTTTTCCGTGCCGTTAAAATGAGTTTTAAGCAAACGCAAATGATGGGTGGCGTCATGTTGCCCGGAATCTCGCCCATCGGTAAACAAATGTAAAAAAACTTTTTTTATTTTTTCTTTGTGTAAAAAATCCAACAAGGCATATAAGTGCTCCGGACAGGAATGAGCGCTATTGTGATTGGATAGGAGCCCCATCAGATGGACGGCGGTATTATATTTTTTTATATGGTGGAGCGCCTGATGAAAGGCATTATTCTTAAAAAAAGTACCGTCCGCTATCGCATCACTAATATACACCGCATCTTGTTTTACTACCCTGCCTGCTCCCAAATTGATATGTCCAGCTTCACTATTACCCTCTTGTCCACGAAACAAACCAACCGCCTCACCGCTCGCTTGCAATTGAACATTGGGGTATTTTTTTAATAACGAAAAATAATTGGGCGCATTTTGGGGAGTAATTGGATTATCGGTTTGACGACGCGTCTCTATACCCCAACCATCTAATATTACTAATAAGGTCGTGCTTTTAGACATAAATTATTTTATTCCCAATTCTTCTTCGATTTCCATCAAACGATTATACTTTTCGACTCTTTCTGAGCGTGATAACGAGCCAGTCTTAATAAATTCAGAATTAACCGCCACCGAAAGATCAGCAATAAAAGTATCAGAGGTTTCACCACTGCGATGAGAAACAGCTACTCTATAATTATGTTTTTGCGCCAAGGCAATCGCCGCCATTGTTTCACTCACTGTGCCTATCTGATTTAATTTAATTAAAATCGCGTTGCCTATTTTATTCTCAATACCTTTTTGCAGACGCAAAGTATTGGTGACAAACAGATCATCTCCCACCAGAGTTATTTTTCCGCCTAATTCTTTGGTTAATTTCCCCCAATTTTCCCAATCATCTTCACTCAATCCATCTTCAATAGAAATTAGAGGGTATTTTTTAATCCATTGTTTATAAGTTTCAATCATTTTTTCTGCGCGCCAGCCCTGTTTTTTATTCACAAAATAATATTTGCCGCCATGATAAAATTCCGAAGCGGCCGCATCCATCCCCAAAAAAACATTTTTACCAGGCACCCAGCTGGTGGTCTTAATCGCCTCAACAATTAATTGCAAAGCTCGCTCATTACTTGACAAAGTCGGAGCAAAACCGCCTTCATCACCTACTGAGGTCACGTAGCCTTTTTGACTAAGCAGATTGGCCAAGGCGTGAAAAATTTGCGAACCCATTCGTACTCGCTCACTCATTAATTTGTGGCGAGGAATAATCAAAAATTCCTGCACCGTCAACTCATTATCAGCATGCCGGCCGCCATTGAGAATATTCATCATTGGTACGGGCAAACGAAATTCTTTATGTTTTAGCTCATAAACCATACGCAGATATTTATAGAGTGGCACTTTGGCATTATTAGCGCCTGCCCGAGAGGCCGCCATTGAGACCGCCAAAATAGCATTAGCGCCCAACTGAGATTTATTTGGCGTGCCATCCAACTCTATCATCATCTGATCAATTTTTTTGAGATCCTCCACTGCTATTCCTGATAATTTTCTCGTAATCTCGGTATTCACATTTTTTACTGCCTTTAATACACCCTTACCGCCATAACGTTTACCACCATCACGCAATTCCAGAGCTTCATGCGAACCAGTAGAAGCGCCAGAAGGCACTTTGGCTCGACCCTCAACCCCATTCTCTAAAACCACTTTCGCTTCTACTGTAGGATTACCGCGAGAATCCAAAATTTCACGGGCGAGTACTTGTTTAATCTTCATATAATAATGCTTATAATATTGAATATTATATCATAACAAAAGAAATTAAAAAAGAGGTTTTTACACCTCTTTTTTTATCTTATCTAAGGCAAAATTTCATAGGTCACGCTCACATTCATCTCTACATCCTGGCTGCCACTGCTGACCGTTTCTGGACCACCGCCACCCACACCTGCCATATTCTTTAAGGCATAAATGGGAGGATTAACACCACCTTCAAATTCATTATAAGCTACCACCCCGCCAAGGTTAACCCCTAATTTTTGCGATAAATAGATAGCTTTGGAGCGGGCATCAAGCAAAGCTTTGGAGCGGGCATCCGCTTTGAGATTTTCCGGATCATCAATAGTAAAGCTCAACCCACCCACTTCCGTAGCGCCGTATTTCCCAGCCAAGCTCAAAATCTCTGGTATTTTGGTAAGATTACGAATTTTTATAGTCACCTGATTGCTCACTTGATAACCAATTAATTCCTGACCTTTTTGCTGAGTATAATTATAATTTGGGAAAATCGTATAATTGGTTTGAAGATCTTTTTCGGCTACGCCCAACTTCTTTAGCTCGGTCATAATCTGGTCCATTACTTTTTTATTATCAGCTTGAGCTTTGGCGACATCTTTATCGGTATTGGAATATCCAATTGTGGTCACGGCGATATCATTGTTGCCGCTGACCCGGCCATTACCATTGACCACAATAGTGCGCTCCATCCTATCAGCTTTACCAATATAATAAAACTGCTTAAGATTATTTTTAATCAGAGTACCGAAATAGACAATCGCGTAAACTATCAAAATCGCCAACAATACTCCGATCATTTTTTGAGTAAAACAACCACAATGACCAATCCATTTGGAATGGCAGGTAGTGGTACAAGCTGGCTCCAGCTCCTCTTTTTTTAAGAATGGCGGAGTTTTAATTGGGGTGACAGGCATAAAACCTCACACAAATAGTAAGTGTATACCCACTATTTGAATTATATAAATTAAATTATTTAATTAGTTTTTTTAGACCAGGTAATTTTTTACCGCTTAAAAATTCTAGCATGGCGCCACCGCCAGTGGATACTAAATCAAAATCTTCTATCAAATCCAATTTTCGTAAAATTTCTACCGTCTCTCCACCGCCACACACGCCAAAAATTTTTCCCCTAGACAATGCCGCTAAATAGCGAGTAAGAGAAAAAGTGCCATGATAATAAGGCGCTTGCTCAAAAAATCCCACCGCCCCATTCCAAACAATCGTCCTAGATTTCTTTAAATATTTAGAGAATAACCGCACAGTATTTGGTCCAATATCAAAAACTCCTTCATCTTTTTTAAGTTTTATTTTTTTATTTAACTCTATTACTCGGCTTCTCTTGCCATCTTTTGTGCCTACTACTATGTCGAGCGGCTTGACTACCTTTAATTTATTGATATAATAGAGCGCCTCTTTTTGATAATTACTATCATAAGCCGAGCATCCTATCTTGGCGCCTATAGCCGATAGATAAGTATTGATAATTCCACCACCTAATAAGACGTGATCCGCTTTGGGTAATAAATTTTTTAAAACCGGAATTTTTGTTTCCATCTTAACACCACCTAATAATACAACTAGAGGGTGTTTAGGATGTTCGGTTATTTTACTTAATCCCTCAACCTCTTTTTCTAGGAGCAAACCGCCATAAGAAGGTAAATAATTTGCCACCCCCGATACCGAAGCGGCATCACGATGCGCCACTGCAAAACCATCCAACACAAATATGTCGGCTAATTTGGCTAATTGTTTGGCAAATTTAGGATCATTGGTCTCTTCGCCTTTATAAAAACGGATATTCTCAAGTAACACCAATTTTTTTGCTAGCCAATTTTCATGATTTTCTAATTGGCCAAAAAATATTTTGCCGCCTAATAATTTTTCTAATTCCAGAGCCACCGGCAATAACGAAAATTTTTTCTCTTTTTTGGAAGGGCGGCCTAAATGGCTGATTAGAATGACATTGGCGCCATTATTTAGCAAAAATTTAATGGTCGGCAAACTTTTTTGAATCTTAAAATTATCAACTACTTGGCCTTTTTTTATAGGAACATTAAAATCTACACGGACCAAAACGCGTTGACCAAACAAATGTTTCGCCGTTTTTATAGTCTTTATTTTCATATCCTCCTATATTATAGCACATTTTTTAGGGCTGAGCTAATTTACCATAGTCCTCATCCCCAGGCCAAGCATAATGAGCAAATGCCCAGGAAGCCAAATCACGCGCTTCACTAAAACGCGCTTCAAAAGTATCGGCGCCCAAGATTACTGTACGAATTGCGCGTTTTCCCCCATTTTCGATACGCACTGCAAAATTATATTTGGAACCCTCAATATACCCCGTCTTGCCGGCAATGGAAAAATCCCCAAATTTATTTGGCACCCAGCCAGTAAGCAACCAATCAGTCGTCCAGACGCGGCGCGGTTTTTGGCCTTGCGGGCGGACATAATACTCCGCTGTTTGTAAGGTATTAAAAATTTTATCACTTGATAGAGCTACTTTCAAAAGCCTGGCGACGTCGCGAGCGTTGGCCATATTTCTTTCATCTAGACCAGTTGGCTCTACAAAACGCATACTACGCAAACGCAGATCAGTGGCTTTGTCATTCATCTTGACCACAAACTGTTCCTTGCTTAGATTACTAGCGGCTACTAAGGCATTAATAGCGCTATTAGAAGAACCAATCAGAGCGACATTCCATAAATCATCCAAGGTAAATTTTTCACCAATATTTACAAAATGACTATTATTATCATAAACATCGGAAGAAATTTCTACCACTTTTTTCCAATCCGGATTCAAATCAAGCAATACTAAGGCTGACATCAATTTGGTAACACTGGCCAACGGCCTAATTACATCCGCATTTTTTTCAAACAATATCGTATCGGTTTTATCATCTAACAATAAAGCAGATATTGCCGTCATCTTTTGATCATACTCGGCCTCATCTCTTTTGAGCGGCACATTGGGATGACTGACTGGCAAAACGGTTGGCTGTTCATCACCACCCGAAGCCAAGATGATACGCGGCTGTGATTTTGGCAAGAAATGCACCTGCTGAGAAATTTTGGGATAAGTAATCGAAGCTAAAAATAAAAAAACTACTCCCAAAAGCATGATACCAAAAGATGATAAAAAATCAAAAATTTTTTTGGACATAATTAAACTCTCTGTTCATCACTTTGGTTCAAAGCCACCGTGATATGTTCATGTTGATGCAGTTTATCATAGTCAGGCAATTGTGACAAACTGTCAATTCCCAAATGGCGCAAATAATCCATTGTCACTTCATATTTTGGTAATAAATTGCCGGCATCATCGGTCTCTTTTACCAAACCTCTCATCATTAAATTGCGTAAAATCAGACTACAATTGACACCACGGATTTGCTCTAACTCCGGCCTGGTAATCGGTCCGCAATAAGAAACAACCGTCAAAGTTTCTAGTTGCGGTCTAGTCAATTCACCTGACACTTCCGCTTTGAGGAAATTCTCTGCCACCGCTTTGTTATCTGAATTACTTACCATTTGCCACTCTTCATTATTTCTCAAAACCACTATACCAGACTCTACTTGATTGTATTTGCTAGATAAAGTCTCCAAGGCAGATATAGTTTCATCCTCAGTGACATTCAACACTTTGGCAATTTTTTTAACTGCCAACGGCTTGCTCGCCACAAATAAAATAGTCTCTAATTGGGAAATGACAGACATATATAAATTAAATAATTTTTATTTCCATATCGCCAAAGATGTCCCTCTGATTGATATAGGCTTTTTCTTCACGCAGTAATTCCAGCAAGGCCAAAAAACTGACAATTACTTCAGTCTTATTTTTGGCATCATCTAATAAATTTTTAAAGTTAATTTTTTTGTATTGTTTAAGAGTTTGAAAAATAGACTCTACTTTTTGTTTTACGGAAATTGCTTTATCAATAGTGATCTTGGGTAGCGGTGTTGGCGGCCGTAAACGAACCACTAATTTTTGCATGGCTTTTAATAAATCAGTTGATCTGGCATTCAATGGTAAAACAAATTCTTTAATTTTTACCGGCGGCTCAATCCGGCCGTAGCTAATGCGATTTTGTTGCCAAAAAATATTTATTTTTTTACTAGCCTCTATATATTGCTGATACATCCTGAGTTGATCGGCAAGGCTCTGGCCTTCCTCTTCTTCCGGGTACAAATATGGCAAAAGGGTGCGTGATTTGAAATAGACAAGCTTGGTGGCAATCACCAAAAATTCAGCCAGTTCTTCGCTTTTTTCTTTTTCTAATTTATCTAAATAATCCAAAAATTGCTCCGTGATTTGAGAGAGTGAAACCTCGGTAATATTCAATTTTTCCAATTCAATTAGCTGTAACAGTAAATCAAGCGGACCTTCAAACTTTTCTAGTTTTAATTCATTCATGATTTAAGATGGCTATTGCTTATATTCTGGCGGACTAATCTGCAAATCGATGCGATTGAGATCGCGTGGGAAAAGTGTAGCGTATTTGACATTGTCAATTTCCAACAAACGCGCCGTCAGGCGCTCTAAACCAATGGCCAAACCGCCTTCTGGCGCCATGCCATATTTAAAGGCTTCCAGGTAAAATTTAAAATCTTCCACATTTAAGCCTTTGCTTTTTATACTGTCTACCAATTGATTATAATCGTGAAAACGCTGACCGCCAGAAGTAATTTCAATCCCTCGGAAAAGCAAATCAAAACTCTTGGTGAATTCTGGATCACTCTCATCGCGATAAGTATACATCGGGCGTTTGGAAGTCGGATAATGAGTGATAAAAACAAAATCAGAATTAAAATTTTTCTTGACATATTCCCCTATCCACTTCTCTTCACTTGGCTCCAAATCAGGCTCGACTGTATGATCTACGCCGGTGTGCTCTTTAATTAGCGCTTGAGCCTCACGTAATTTGAAAAAAGGAATTTTTTCAGGAATTAGTGGACGCACGTAATTCCACATCTGTAATTCGCGCGCGCAAGTGGCATCGAGATGATCTAAAATAGAACGTAACAATTCCGCTTCTAAATTCATCACATCGTGATGATCCTCAATCATGCCCATCTCCAAATCCAAACTGGTAAATTCATTAAGATGGCGCGTGGTCGCATGTTGTTCGGCGCGAAAAGCATTTCCAATACAAAAAACCCGTTCGTAGACACCCACCATAATCTGTTTATAAAATTGTGGACTCTGAGCCAAAGTCGCTTTATTTTTGAGATATTTGACTTCAAATACTTCACTCCCCCCTTCGGCGGCGGCGGCGACAATCTTGGGCGCTTGAAATTCGGTAAAATTCTGGCTAAGTAAATAATCACGAAATCCACGAGTAATCTCTGCTTGGATTTTAAATAGGACGCGATATCTTTCGGCGCGCAAAGTCAAAGGCAAATAATCCAAATGCACATCCAGACCAATTTTTTCGTCATCTAAATCAAGTGGCAATGGCTCTGCCTCCGCCAATACTTTTATCTCTTTGGCCAAAACTTCTACCATGCCCGTGGGCAAGTCGGGATTTTGCTGTTTGACGCCACGGGTATTGACTATCCCACGAATTTGTACCACCCACTCTGGGCGTACACGTTTTAATTCTTCTTGGGATTCTTCGTCTAATTCCGCTGGCACACCCACCACTTGAACAATGGCGCTCATATCACGCAAATCCAGAAACGCAATCTTGCCCATATTGCGGCGAGCGTTGATCCACCCTTTTAGAACCACTTCCTCGCCTACCTTTTTAGCCGTTTCAATATTTAAAGTTCTCATATTTTCCATTTAAATTACTAAGCATAAAGTTCCGCCATCTCAACTAACCGATGAGCATAACCATATTCATTGTCATACCAAGCAATTATTTTTACCAGATCGCCATCAATCACATTGGTCAATGACAAATCCACAATCGCCGAATTGGTATTGCCAATAAAATCAGTAGATACCAACGGTTCGTTGGTGACCGCCAACACCCCCTTAAAACGAGAGGTTTTGCTAGCGTCAATAAAAGCTTTGTTTATTTCTTCTTTAGTAGTTTTGTTTTTTAATATCGCAGTGACATCAGACAGAGAAACAGTAACCACTGGCACTCTGATAGATAGCCCGTCAAATTTGCCCTGTACATTACTAATCACTTCTCCAACAGCTTTGGCGGCGCCAGTAGTCGTGGGAACAATATTCTCCGTTGCCGCGCGCGCACGGCGCAAATCTTTGTGTGGACCATCCTGCAAATTTTGATCGGCTGTATAGGCATGAATCGTGGTCATCATCGCCTTGGCAATGCCAAATTTTTCTTCCAATACGGCCATCACCGGCGCAATGCAATTGGTGGTACAAGAAGCATTATTAATAACTACCGCTTTCTCTTTGCCGACCTTACCACAATTAACAGCGCGGACATAAGTCGGCACCTCAGTGCCTTTGGAAGGCGCACTAATTATCACTTTTTTCGCACCGGCTTTGATATGAGATTCAGCCGCCATTTTCTCAGTAAAACGACCGGTACATTCCAACACTACATCCACTTTTAATTTCCCCCATGGCAACATACTTGGATCTTTTTCTGCATATACGGGAATTCTTTTGCCATTAACGATTAGGTTTTTATCGTCATAGCTCACTTCATGCTCATAAGAACGATAAGCAGTATCATGCTTTAAAAGATGGGCCAAAGTTTTGGTATCGGTGAGGTCGTTGATGGCGACAATTTTAATATTTTTTTTACCAAAAGCCGCTTTAAAAGAATGGCGACCAATACGGCCAAAACCATTAATCGCAAGATTCATAAAATTATATTAAATATAAATATTATACCTATTTTACCGCACGATGGCAAATATACATTTTAAGTATTCCCCTTCGGTAAAAGCCACCAATTCTGAGTGATCAATGCCATGGGTATATGTTTCTAAAATCTGCACGGTCTTGCCGGCGCGGGCAGCGGCTTCTGAGAGCATATGACGAAAATCCATCATCGATACATGCTGAGAACAAGAGGCGGAAACCAAAATACCACCTGGCGGCAACAAACGAATTGCCAATTCATTTATTTTTCTATATCCTTGCAAACCTTCATATACCTTATGACGACTCTTCACAAATGCCGGTGGATCAAGAATTATCACATCAAATTTTTCACCTTTTAATTCGGGATCGTTGTCTAGTAATCCACCCAAATAATCTTTGACATCCGCCAACACCAATTCAGATCTTTTACTGTCTAATTTATTTAATTGTATATTTTTCTCGGCCAATTTGAGCGCGCTCTCTGAGGTATCCACACTCACCACTTTTTTGGCGCCAGCTGATAGAGCATAAACCGAAAAACCGCCGGTATAAGAAAAACAATTCAACACTGTCTTGTCCTTACAATATTTCATCAAAGCCTGTCGTTTATCTCTCTGGTCCAAAAAAAATCCGGTCTTCTGTCCACTCGCGACATCCACCACAAATTTCAATCCATTTTCTAAAATTTTTATCTCTTCTGGTATTTTGCCAAACAATATTCCAATAAATTCTTTTTCATTACCACTTTCTTCTTTAGTGCGATTGCCAACATCGCTACGTTCATATATTCCCTTGGGTGATAGCACTTTTACCAAAGCGGCCACAATCTCTTTTTTCCAAACATTTATCCCAGCATTATGAAATTGGACTGATAAACAATCGCTATATTTATCAACAATCAAACCGGGCAAGAGATCATTTTCACTATTTATTACACGAAAAGAATCCGTACCTTTTCTCTCTACTAATTTTTTGCGTAATTCATAAGCAGATTTAATACGCCTCACAAAAAAATCTTCATCCACTGCCTCGGCGTCTTCATATCCCCATAAGCGCACGGCGATTTGTGAATAAGAATTAAAATATCCAGAGGCCAAAAAATTACCGACTTCATCAAATAATTCCACTGGGGTACCGCTTTTGATGCCATCGGGAATATTTTTTAAAGCACCGGAAAATACCCAAGGATGGCGGCCACGTATTGGGCCAACACGTTTATTGATAACTACTAATTTAAGCATAGTCTAAAATTTTATACCTTAATTTTACTCTAATTAAAGCAAAAAAACAAGAGTCCCGATATCAATCGGGACTCTTTGCCATTCTGATATTAAATTATACTTATCGCAGTTCGATGGAAAAACCAACGCTGTTTTCGGCCAATAATTCCTTGGTCTTGAAATCATAGGCACGAAGGCGAATCTTATAAGCACCGGCGACAAATTTTGGCACTATTGGTTGAGTAAATGTCTGTTCGTCTTCTTCACCTGGTTCCATTGACCAATTGCCAGTGTTAGTTTGCATTACTTTGCCGCTAGGATCAATCAATTGTCGTACCATTCGCACTTTCTGCTTCACATCAGAATCATTGGCGTAACGATACTTTAATTTCAATTGAGTTGGCAATTGGATATCTGATTTCACCTTGGCAAAGGATTCTTCGTCAAAGGCGATATTGGTAGCCTCAGGTAATTCTGAACCAAAGATAAAGTATTTTTGTTTCGCCTTTTCTATTTCAATCTTGAAACTATTTTGATCAATCACTTTATTCTTGGCTCCCAAGATCATAATCTTGACCGTGTAATCGCCTGGCTTCAAATTCTTCAAAAGGTTTTCTTTGACATTGCTTGTAAAGACAGCCTTGGATTTGAGAGATTTAGGCAAGCTACTGGTCTTTAATACTTTTCCTTTGGAATCCAATAATTGACGAACCACTTTCATACTCATTTTCTTGACAGACTCATTCTGATATTTATAAGCAAAAGTTATCTGTGCTCCTGGTTGGTATGAAGCGACTTTCGGCAAGGTAATCACTATTTTTGATTGAGGATTTAAGACTGTGATAGTGCCACCGGTCTTGATTACTTCCACAACCGGTTTCTTTTCTATCACACTAACAGTAGTAGTCGCCGCACCTGAAGAAACAGAGGTGGTAGCAGAAGATACCGTACTCGTGACACTAGGCGTCGTAGTGGCCGTGACAGCAGTAGTGGTAGCGGTGACTGGTGCGGAATAAGATGAACCACCAGCACTGCCTCCTGAACCGCCACCAACACTATTGGTAGTAGCACTAGTAGCACTGGAAGATGAACCTTCTCCAAAACTATTACTAGCAGTCACTTTATAATAATACAAGGTGCTAGCCGATAGACCAGTGTTGTTGTAGCTATTGGTACTGGCGGTCGCTATGGAAGAATAGGTGACATTATCAGTACTACGATAAACCGTATAAGAAGTAGCACCAGAAACTGCCGTCCAACTTAAATTAATCTGCGAAGCGGAAGCGGCGGTGGCGGATAAACCAGTCGGGGCAGATGGAGAATTGGAGGAAGTAGCCGTATAAGCAATCACGAAATCAGTAAAGTGATTTACTAAACCAGTAATTTTATTAGTACTAGTATCAATAGTGAAACCACCTTCTACTGGAACATAATCACCTTTTTCCTCAGAATAATAGGTTAATTTTAGATCAGATTCAGATATATCAGCTGGTAAAGAAGATAGGAGCGAAGTGTAATCAATTTGAATTTCGGCATTACCACTCAAATTCTTAATAGTTGAATCGCCAGAAGCTGATATGGAGAATGAAGCATTACCTAAAGCGCCATAGTTTGAAGTATCAGGGGCAGTATAATTCTTTTCAAAATTAACGGTTACTTCACTAGAACCGGTCTCCAACACACCGGCGCCGGCAGTAAGTTTCATACCACTGCCACCACTGTCATTTAGAGATCCACCGGTATCAGCGGCGATAACACCAGCAGTCGATGTGGGTACATTTTCACCTGCAGTAGCGGCTGTGAGAGTAATATTTTTGGCAGTCTGATTGGCCCCACTTACTGTCACTGTGCCAGAGCGGGTAGTTTCTACATGACGAGGACCAACGGCTTTAATCGTCCAAACACCGTTGGCTACTGGCAAAGAGTAAGTACCATCAGTAGATTTTACCCGGGCATTTACAATTGTACCTGAAGCATTTGTCCCCCAGACATAACCATCGGTCATGGCCGTACTACCATCAGAAGCATAAACCGTACCCTCAATATTATATCCAGCGGTCGCAAGAGCACTTTGATCTGGGCTCGAGCCACCAAAGTCATAAGCAGAAGTATTGGTAGTGAAGGAAACATTTGTTCCCTTAGTTGAAATATAACCAAACAAAGAATCCGATATATTGTAAGTACCAGCTTTTAATCTGACACTATATTGACCATTGGAATCGGTTACGGCTGAGACAGTTGTAGTAGCATTGGAAAGGGTTACCAAAGCGCCAGATTGTCCGGTACTGGTATTAGAACCAACATAAATAGTACCGGTAACAGTTATATAATCCGCACTACTACCCAAATTCACTGTCTCGGTGCTACTAGCAACCACCGTTCCTTGGAATTTACCAATACCAAAGACATCTAGGAAATAACTATGAGTTGAACCAGCGGGAACAGAGAAAGTAGCCGAATTATTTAAACCGGTCAGCTGTCTACTAATACGTTTATTACTATCACTGGAATTCTTTAATTCTATAAAAGCATTCATAGCTGATGTTCCACCAGTGAAGCTAAAGGTAATATTTTCAGTTGTAGCCACAGTAAGATTCTGAGTAGTATTACCTGTGACTGTAGAAGTAGCACTTAATTCGCCATAATCCGAATGCCAAGCGGCAACGCGATAAGTAGTATCACCGGCTACTTTGACTGAATATGCACCATTGCTATCAGTGGAGACGTTTTTTCTTTCTCCGCCAATAGTTGGTTTCCCAGTAGCCGAGCTCCATTGCTCAATAAACACCGGGATATTGGCTAAGGCTGTCCCACCAACTGAGACCGTACCACTTAAGGTGTAGCAAGAACTGGCTGATGATGTGAGATTCTGACTAGCCTGAGAAGAACCACTCACCGTCACAACCTTTGAAAAACTTCCACAGGAATCGGTCTTACTTTGTGGCAATTCTGCCCTTACTGTCCATGTGCCATTATCCACAAACAAGGTATAGCTTCCATCAGAACTACTTTGGCCAAATACGGCATTTCCATTGGCGTCAACCGCCATTACCGGAGCATAAGCAATACCATTATTGCTACCATTTAATACTTTACCAGAAATAGTATAAGACGCTTTCTTTAAATTCAAAATGAAATTGCCGGTAACGTCTTTACCATCAACATAAATTTTATCGTCGCTTCTTAATTCAATATTTTTCATTACCGGAGGCATTCCATCAGACATAGCGCCAATTTCATAATTACCAAAATTTGAAACTGATAAGCTAAACACGCCGGAAGCATTGGTCTGAGTGAAGACAGGGGCGCCAAATCCTTGCCGGTGCATGAATACTTCTACATTGGCCAAAGCATTGCCGGATCCATCTTTTACAGTACCCGTAACAGTCTTATCGGCCGTGGCAAAGGTGAAGGTAATTACACCATTGCTGTAAGAAACGCCCGGTGGTGGATTACCAGTCCCCAAAGACAAAGTTGGGGAAGAGTCAATATTTTGGACAAGGATATCCACTGGCGGAGGTGGCATTACACCCAAGCTAGTTGGTTTGGCAGTAGAAGCGCCCTTGGCCATTCCTGGACCCATGCCCACAAACCAATGACCATTAGCGTTTAATTTTAAATTATAACCATTGGTAGCGGCGGCGGCTACACTAGTTAAATTTTTAACTACAAATTTATTTGGGCCACCGGCAAAAATATCTATATCTTTGCCGCCAAAATTGTATGGATCACCATTGCTATCTACCATTTTTACCGTCAAAGTCGCTGTACTGCCACCGCTAGCCGAGGTTAATAGCATCCATTTTGTCTTGGTCTCGCCACTACTTAGACAGACCGGCTCAGGTGCCATTTGGCCAAAATAATCATTACTGCCAAGCGTCACAAAGGGATCAGTACCGACAAAGTAACAGCCATCCGGCAAACTGCTATAAGTAACAGCCGTGCCGGCAGTACCATCAACTGCCGAAATATCACCATTGGTCATGGTCAATTTCTTTTCCATCGGACCACCGGGACCACCACCATGAATATATACTGTGCCATTAGCGCCATTGGTGGGGGAAGATGTAGACGAACCAGCTACTACATCCACCACCAAAGTATTAGAACCAGCCGTCATAATAAAGAATGGCATGGTAGTCTTATTAGCAATAGACGCGCTACTTCTATAAATTTTTATTCCAACAGTGTAACCGCCAGTTTGAGGACTCTTGGGAACAGAAGAATTTATAATCTTTTTTAAATCAATAGTGAGCGGATCACTGGCAGAGGGAGATCCGCTTACACCCAAGGTTACTGAAACCTGATTTAGACCATTAGCTACGGTAATAGCCGTGCTGCTCACCATTCCAGTCATAAACTGATTAAAATCGGAATAAAAAGGTGACTGCGCATCCAAAGCCGCATTGGCAACATTAAATCCATCGGGGAAAGTAATATTAACAATATCACCGGTTTGCACCGCTACCCCGGGGGTAAATCTAACTTGGAAAACATTAGAGTCTACACCAGCCATGGGATTAAACGGAAAAGCCATATCCGCCTGTCCTAGTGCAAATTGATCGGCCGTGAAACTACCAAAACCTTGCGGTTTAAATTCAGCCGTTCCAATAGTAGCTCCCCCAGTAAGACCGGTAGTCGGTGGCGCAAACATATTTACATCGCCAAACTGACCAAAGGTAGTTTTACTATCTTCTACCTTGCCGTTAAATATATTTTGATTGCTAGAAGTAGAAATCAAATTTTCAGATATATCTTTGACCGTGGAAGAAACTGTTACCCTGAAACTATCACCGGCAGTGAGACCAGAAAGACCGGATAAACTTAAAGTAAAATTGACCGGATCATAGCCGATTGACTTACCGGTAAGACTAATCACACCAGAGCTCGGAGCTGTCTTCTCTAATACAATGTTGGATGGATTGATTACACTAGAAGACCATTTAGAACCAACTTGACTATCATAAATTACTTGCTTGCTAAACATGACGCGGCAGGCATAATCATCACAACGCGCATCTTTTATTCCCGGGCTATTACTATCCACTGCGCCAGTGGTATAAGTATAAGAAGTCGTGGCCAAACCATTACCGGCTAAATCAGATACACTAGGGCTAAAAGTTATAGTATAAATAGTATTGGGAGAAAGAACGCTAGATGGGACTATATAAACACTATTCTTTCCTGGATTATATTTTACCGTCAAACTATCAGAAGTAGATCCACGTTTTAGAGAAATATTACTACTATTAACCGAGCCAACTGATAAGGGCTCATTAAAACCAAATTCAAATACTTTATCCGTAGCCACACCAGTAGAATTATTGGCCAACACCGGGTAGATAGTAGCGGCAGTGGCATCTACCGAACCGACAACATTGAACTTAGAACTAAAAGCAATATCCGATGAATTAGGACGCATTGGTACTCCACTGGCACTAGTTACTGCCCCACCGACTTTCACCTGATATTCACCACTAGCTAAATTACTATGATCAATGGTAACAAACACCTTCTCATTAGAATCAAGTGAAACAGTCACCCCGCTAGTAATTTGGGTAGCTCCAAGCCACAAAGTAATATTGCTAGAATTCACTGTTGAAGCATCCATAGCGGCATTAAACTCCAATAAAATTTTAGTATTAGGGGCGCCAGCCATACCCGGAGCCGGCATCATGGATTTGATAAATGGCGGTAAAAATTGCCCGCCCTGATTAAAGTTTGTTTGCCACTGAGAAGCACTAAATTGACCAGAAAAAGTATTACCAATGGTAGTAAAAGAAATTTTATGACCACCACCTGGTAAATTACCTTGAATTGACTGACCACCTTGGCTTTTTACATCTGATCCAATAACCAAAGTATAAAAAGTACTGGTATTTAAGTTGCTAGCCGGAGTAAATAAGATGACATTATTGTCTATCGACATTAAAGAAGAGCAACCTAAGGCACTGCTATTGGTACAATACAGCACCGAACCGGCTACTTTAGTAGATCCACTATCAGTAGTCAAATAAATACGACTACCCATATCCGTGGCATCAGAATCATTAACGGTAGTGGCATCCATTGGCTGATCAAAACCAACTCTTAACGATACATTATTAGGCACATTTTGCATTCCATCCGGAGGACCAGAAAATACCACATGAGGGGCGCCGCCACCAGCGCTACCGCCAGTTTGGCTAACATAAGACAACAATCCAGATGCCAAGTTTAAGTCCACTCCGGTTTTATCGCTAGAACCAATGGTTTCCATGCGAGAAGCGTTGATAAAACCAGTCTTATAAGCTGTAAAATCAATACCATCATTATTGGGCAAACCACTAATGGCATAAGTACCGCTAGCGTTGGTAGTGACAGGAGCAAGAGCAAAACCAGCCGGGAATACCTTAGCACTTCCCAGACCACTACCCATTGAAAAGACTGTACCAGATACGGTACGACCAGCCCCGCTGATAGTCACTGTATTTATAATCAACGGACTAGTTTTACAATCCGCTGCTGTCAAAGCATTAGGATTGGCACAAAATACTCTCAAATTACCAGATGCATCGTTGGCCATTAAGTAATATTGCAGAGTATTGCCAGCCGCCGGAATTGACGAGGTGGGAATAGAAAAAGAAAACAAGCCGCTGGCACCACTCACGGCCGTCGCATCAACTGATGATTCACTCACGGACACATTACTACCGTACTTCAAACGGAAATACTCCACACCAGTAGGTGTTTCAAATTGAGCCGCATTAGTTTGATCATCAACCACAAAAGCATTAACCACTGCCAAAGTACTAGCCTTGGCTGTATGCACACCAATATGCATGATCTGGGGTTTGTTGACATCGGCGATTACATCAAACGTCGGGGAGAATAATACGGTAGAAGAAACCAAAGTGGGGGTTGAAGCATTTACATAAATCCAAGCTACATATTGGGTACTAGTAGCAAAACTGGCATTAGCACTATCGGCTTTGGCCGATTGAGGCAAAGTATGAGTAGCAATGGAGTATTGATTGTAGACCCCCAATGGAGTACAAAATCCACCGCAGGCCGATCCCAAAGTACTAGTAGTCAAATTAATACTACTAGAAACTATATACACCTGTGTAAATTGATAGCCGGCAGGAGCAGATGCTTCCACATTCCAAGTGACAGTAAAATCTCTACCATCAACACCATAGCCAGCAGTATCAGAATCGGCAATAGCCACATTAGATACTACTGCTGCTTGAGCAGTCTTAACTAAAAAAAGAGAAAAGAAAAATACTACAATTAAAAATGGTAGTATTTTAAAAACCCCTTTTTTATAAATATGCGCTATAAATTGTTTTGACATATTTAATAAAAATAAATAAAAAAATTAAAAAATAATTATCATTTTTTTGTTATGAATAAATTTTGTAGACAATATAAATAAAAATATTTTTAGAATGAATACTTATATTATACACCAAAAAATTAAAACCGTAAAAACCCTGTGGATAAAAAAAGAATCCTATTTAAGGATTCTTTTTCAAATTAGTATTTTATTTCATCTGCTCGGCCACCTCGTCGGCAAAATTTTTCACTACTTTTTCAATGCCTTCGCCTAGTTCATAGCGAACAAAACGTATAACTTTGGCTTGAGCATCAGTGAGCAATTTTTCTATCTTTGTCTCTTCATTTTTGATAAATGGCTGTTCTACCAAACAAACCTCACCATAAAATTTTTCCATCTTGCCCTTGACGATATTCTCAATCATATTCTCCGGTTTGCCTTGCTGTTTGAGCTGATCTACATAGACAGCTTTTTCGCGCGCTACTAATTCAGCATCCACGCCGGTGCGATCCACGCATTTGGGATTGGACGCGGCGATGTGCATGGCGATATCAGCGCCCAAAACGGTTGTACCACCTTCTAGCTCAACCATAATACCGATCTTTTTTCCATGCAAATAGGTAGCTACCAAACCATTTGAAGCATAACGACTAAAACGACGGATAGAAATTTTTTCACCTAATTTAATACCGAGCTCGTTGAGCGCTTCTGAAATAGCCTCACCAGAAGATAATTTAGCAGACAAAAGAGCGGCCTCATCGGGTGGATTTTGGGCGGCAACCGCTTCTACCACCTGATTGGCAAACTTCACAAAATCTTCACTACCGGCCACAAAATCAGTCTCACAATTCACTTCTACCAAAGCGCCAACTTTACTATCAGCGCTTACATAACCTACTACCATACCCTCGCTAGCAACTTTATCAGCGCGTTTGGCCGCTTTGACAATACCTTTTTTACGCAAGATATCGGCGGCTTTCTCCATATCGCCCTGAGCTTCTGTCAACGCGGCCTTGCAGTCCATCATTCCGGCCCCGGTGGCAGCGCGCAGTTTGGCAATATCGGCTGCTGTTATGGTCATATTTAAAAAATTAAAATTAATTAGATACTTGATTCCTTAGTCACAGCGCGACGAACTGGCGCTTTGGTGACTTTGGCCGCGGCTTTGACCAAAGAAGATTTACCTTCGGTATTTTTAACTTCAGCCATTATCGGGGCCTTTTTCATTTCTTTTTCCATAGCGGCCTTGTTCTTTTCCCATTTAACTTTACCTTCTTTGATAGCTTCTGACATCAAATCAGAAATTATCTTAATAGAATTGACCGCATCATCATTGGCAGGAATTACCACCGTGGCCTGATCAGGATTGACATTGGTATCACAGACACCAATTATCGGCACATTGGTACGTTGCGCTTCGGCCACAGCAGTCTTGCTGACACGTAAATCAATGATAAACAAGGCTTCCGGCATTTTTTCCAAGGTAGTCAAACCGGACAAATATTTATCCATTTTTTCAACGGATTTTTTGATATCAAGCTGTTCTTTTTTGGTATATTTTTCAATCTCACCACTTTCAATCTGTTGTTTAAGATTTTTATATTTCTTCAAACGTTGTTTAGTTTCATCAAAATTGGTAAGCAAACCACCAATCCAACGTTCAGTCAAAAATGGCATGCCACAATTTAAAGCAGCGGCTTTAACGATATTTTGGGCTTGGCGTTTGGTGCCGACAAATAAAATAGTTTTGCCGTTAGCGGCCAAATCGGCGGCATAGCTCAGAGCCTTCTCCAATTCCAGAGCAGTACGCTCTAAATTAATAATATGGACACCATTGCGAACGCCAAAAATATATGGCTTCATTTTCGGATGCCAACGAGATTTCTGATGCCCAAAGTGCATACCGGCTTTGAGCATGTCCATCAAGGATGGGATGTTTTGTGACATATTTCCTTTTATTGCCGACTGAGTCGGCATTATTGCCTCTTCGCTCTCACCCACCGAGTGGTCGGGGGAGGAAAAAAATGAACGAATGAGTGATTAAAATATGGACGGATTATACTCCAAACGCTCGGGGATGTCAAGTTTTTGGCCTTACCTTAAGGCTCTTGACTTTCCCCAATAATCTGCTATAATTCTACCCATTATACTTATTTCATACTATGAAAGCCAAAATTCATCCAGAATATCATAATGACTGCGTCGTGACCTGCGCTTGTGGCCATACTTTTACCACTGGTTCCACGATGAAAGAAATCCGTGTGGAATTGTGCAACCAATGCCATCCTTTTTATACCGGCAAACAGAAATTCGTAGACACTGCTCGTCGCGTAGAAAAATTCCAGGAAAAAGCCACTAAGATTGCCGCCGCGGCCGCTACTCGCAAAGGCAAGAAGGTAAAGAAAGCCGTTGTTGCCGCCAAAAAGACTGCCAAGAAAGCCGCTAAAGCTTAGCAAATTTAAAAACAGACCAATTTAAACTCCTTTGCTTTTGGTCTGTTTTTTATTATAATTATTCTAAAATAGTAGTAAATTGTATTTTTGCTTTCCTCGCCCGCGAGGGCTCAGGGATGAGGCCGCGGCCTCATAACCCGCAAAAATACAATTTACTACTATTAAAAACTTATGTTACAAAAATATACAGAAATAAAAAATAAATATCTGCAATTGGAAGCGGATTTGCAAAATCCAGCTATTTTAAATGACGCTAATAAATTAAAAACCGTTTCACAAGAATACAATGAGCTCTCTAGCGTATTTCAAAAAATTTCTCTTCTAGAAAAAATGGAAAATGATCTTGAAGGCGCCAAGCAAATACTGGAAGCGGAGACAGATGCCGATATGAAAATGATGACCGAAGCGGAAATCATAGAATTAAAAAATAATATCAATAATTTAGAAAAAGAATTGGAAGAGTTGACTCGCCCCACCGACCCCATGGACAAAAAAGACGTAATTGTAGAAATTCGCGCCGGCGTTGGCGGTGATGAATCCGCACTTTTTGCCGCTGATTTATTTCGCATGTATAGCCGCTACTCTGAGAATAAAGGCTGGAAAGTGGACCTCTTAGATACCAACCGCATCGGCATTGGCGGCTATAAAGAAATAATTTTTTCCATCTCTGGATATAATGTCTATAAAGACTTAAAATACGAAATGGGCGTCCATCGCGTCCAGCGCGTGCCTGACACGGAAAAATCCGGTCGCATTCATACCTCGACCGCCACAGTGGCTGTGATGCCAGAAATTGAAGAAGTGGAATTTAAAATTGAGCCAAAAGATCTACGTATTGATACTTTCTGCGCGGGCGGACATGGCGGCCAGAGCGTCAACACTACTTATAGCGCCGTGCGCATCGTGCACATCCCTACCGGCACTATCGTCCAGTGCCAAGACGAACGCTCTCAAACGGCCAATAAAGATAAAGCAATGAAAGTCTTGCGCGCTCGTCTTTATGAAATTGAACGCGAAAAACACGAAAAAGAAATGGCCGACAAACGCAAATCTCAAATCGGTAGCGGGGACAGAAGCGAAAAAATCCGCACTTACAATTACCCCCAGGACCGCATCACCGATCACCGTATTCATCAAAATTGGAATAATATCGGATCAATTTTAGAAGGCAACCTTGAACCGATTACTCTCGCTTTACGCGAAGCGGATTATAAAAGTCTGGCCTAATATGCCAACTATCCAAAAAATTTTAAACGATCATCTCAAAAACATAGATATAGAATTGTTGCTATCAGCCGCGCTTAATAAACCACAGGTTTTTTTGCTGACCCATCCAGAAAAAAAAGTAGATTTTTTGTCCTATTGGCGTTTCAAAAATTATCTAGGACAATATAAAGCCGGCTACTCTATCGCCGCCATCACTCACCATAAAGAATTTTATGGACTAGATTTTTATGTTAATAAAAAAGTATTGATCCCTCGCCCAGCTACTGAGCTCATGGTAGATGAAGCTCTCAATGAAATTAAAAAAAATGATAGTGAAATTGTCCTAATTGATGTTGGTGTAGGCAGTGGTTGTGTGCCAATTACCATTCTCAAAAATTTAGAAAAAAAACCTGCTACCTTCGCTACAGACATCTCCAAAAACGCCACCAAAGTGGCCAAAATCAATGCCCATCGTCATCAAATAAATATCAATTTTCTAAACGGCGATCTTCTTTCCCCACTCTTGGTAAAACCAGATTTCCTAAAAAATAATTTACCATTGATTATCACCGCCAATCTCCCCTATCTCACGGAAAAACAATTTGCCGATGAACCAAGTATTCAAAAAGAGCCAAAAATCGCTCTAGTCGCTGATGACAAAGGCCTGGCTCTTTACGAAAGATTGCTTCAACAGATCAGAGATAGTTTATTCAATAAAAAAATAATCCTGTTTTTAGAAATTGATCCGGCTCAGGCCGAGCTTTTGCCGCCGATTATTACCGCACTTTTACCAATAGCCAAAATTGAAATCAAAAAAGATCTCTGCGGCCTCAATCGCTTAGTAAAAATCTCCATCAATTAGGTGGAGATTTTTATATTAGTATCATTGGGCACTATTTCTATCCAAATCTTACCGGGCTTTAAATTAATCTCCGCTCCATTTTTATCATACCACCGGGTGCGATTGTCTATTTTTTTCCAAACTCCTCTAATCATCACGCCATCGCGCAAAACACGCAAGTCACCACTGCCAATAGTCGTGATATCTTGGCGGCCATAATCATCAATTATCTGGGTTTTCACATATTGTATGACCACATTATCGGCCACTAACGGCAAATTATTTTCGGTGTGCATCTCACCATTGATAGAACGAAGATAATTTTTATTAATACTATCATACGCCCACCCTGTCCTATCCCCAGCGTTAAAATTAATAGTCAAATTTTTCACTTTTTCAGTTGAACTGACATTGAGCTCACCAAAATTCCAGTCATTACTAAATAATTTACTCCGACTATCGTGCACTGCCAAAAATTTATTCCACAATTCACTGTTGGTATACAAATTATGCGGGGCTTTTCTCTGGTCATCGCGCCAATAATATTTACCATTATAAAATTCATTGGCAGATAATACTTGATCTTTATCAATTTTTACTAGCGCCTCCGGAGCGCCGCCACAATGCATATAAAGACCACTATATTCCTCCAACCAATCCACAAAATAAGGACGGGCACTACGCACCGGGCCCACTTTATCCACCTTTTGCGAAACATCAAAAATAGCAAAATAGCGGGTGATTCCACCCTCGGCCGACGCCTCATAAACAATCTTGGCCGCACTTAAACCAGTCTGTGGGCGCGCGTCAGGGTGATTGTCAATCATAATGCCCACAACATAGGGGTTGGTCTTCTCTGGCGAATCAACTACTAAGCCATCGAGGGTGCTAAAATATTGGGGTGATTGTGTCTGATTGTTTGAAAAATTTTTCCAAGTGATGCCGCCATAAAACCTAGCTAAAACCAAATAGCCGCCTATCGCCAAGGCCATAATACTTAATAAAACAATCAACAACTGGTAAATTTTTTTGTTCATAAAATTTATAAATGGTGGGAATGACTTTCTCGCTTTCCTCGGCCGCGAGGCCTCAGGGATGTGCCTGTGGGCACATAACCCGCTCGAAAGTATTTCCCACCATCTATATACAACATTTATAATTATAACAAAACACTCTCCCATTTGGAAGAGTGTTTTACTTGAAAATTTATTTCTTTTCCTCAGCTGGCGCTTCTTCGCCTTCGGCTTCTTCTTCTTTCTTCTTGGCAGAGGATTCAATCTTAGAGACATCCATCTCTTTACCAGCTTCTTCCATGGCCTTGATCTCTT
>Ga0233425_10001704_pt1 | contig 47319 bp, 34 predicted proteins | sample Watercolumn_Towu_2_FD_181712 | JGI IMG/M metagenome (GOLD analysis project Ga0233425, IMG submission 181712) | Freshwater microbial communities from Lake Towuti, South Sulawesi, Indonesia - Watercolumn_Towuti2014_140_MG | ecosystem: Environmental > Aquatic > Freshwater > Lake | place...
AACTTCCGAACATCTGCGTTCGGTTTGTTTTGTAAATGATTTAACGGGATGGGTAGTTGGATATTCGGGAAAAATATTAAAAACCACAAATGGAGGAACAAACTGGATATCACAATCAAGCCCGACTTCAAATCCTTTGCTTTCAGTATTTTTTATCAATTCGCTTAAGGGATGGGCTGTTGGAGGGCTTGGCGATATTATTGCCACGGGAAACGGCGGAACAAACTGGATGTTGCAATCAACTGGGAGTACGTCGGCATTTAATTCGGTTTTTTTTATAACCGAATCAATAGGCTGGACCGTCGGAGAATTTATGGTGATACTAAAAACAACTAATGGAGGAATTAATTGGACTCCATTGTTAAGCGGTTCCGTCCCGCTAAACTCTGTAATTTTTACAGATGTCAATACGGGTTACATAGCGGGAAACAGCGGGTACGTGATGAAATCAACTAACGGAGGATTAAACTGGACTGTTCAGAACAGCAATGTAAGCTATTATCTTTATTCAATTCACTTTCCAGCCAGCGGGGCTTCACTAACGGGATATACAGTAGGAATGGGTACTCCAAGTCCTCCAATTCTGAAATCTACAGATGCCGGGATTACATGGTCAATACAATCTGTTCCGCTTGGAGACGCATTGACTTCCGTATTTTTCAGCGATGCACTTAACGGCTGGGCTGGAGGATATATGGGAACAATAATGCATACTTCAAACGGTGGAATTACATGGCCATATCAAACCAGCGGTACGGGCAATTCAATCAGGTCAGTTTACTTTGTTAATTCTATGACAGGATGGGCAGTAGGAGATTTAGGAACAATACTTAAAACGGGAAACGGAGGAGTATCATCAATTAATACAATAAGTAATACTATACCGGAGAAATATTCATTATTTCAGAATTATCCCAATCCATTCAATCCGACAACGATTATCAGATTACAGATTGCAGATTTCAGATCGCAGATTGGAAAAGCAAACAAAACAGTTTTAAAAGTCTATGACATTCTCGGCAAGGAAGTACAGACACTTGTGGATGAAGTACTTCAGCCCGGAACTTATAAAGTCAAGTTTGATGGAAGTAGTTTACCGTCGGGTATTTATTTTTATAGATTATCAGCCGGGGAATATATGGAAACAAAAAAATTTATACTCATGAAGTAATATAGTATATATTACTTATATACACTGATTGCGTATATTCTCAATAAATTATTGTTAATACAATAATATAATCAATATTTTTCCTAATATATTGATATTTCTACCCTAAAATCTGAATTTGCTTTTTAAAACCATTCTGATTATATTTATAAGTCAAGATAATGAGTTAAAAGATTGATTTGATGAAATCATTTTTTAAAATCAAATATAATAAAAATGAAATCTTTTACTTTTATTTTTCTGCTTATTTTCATACCAATTTTTGGTAACCTTCATTCACAGCCGAATTGCAAAGACGATATTGTGCTTCTATCTGTTCCCGATACATGTTCATTTCAGGTTGTTCAGTCTGTATGGCTTGATGATTCGGTTTATACTCCGATAGATTTAGTAAGTCTTGGTCCATCAAATCCAAAAACATGTGATTGTACAACAAACGGTTTTAAAATGATTTTAGGTAAACCGTCGCTGATATTTGGAAGAAGCCGTACTTCCGGACAGCAAAGAAATTTTATTTACCTTACAGTATTAAACTATTATACTGTACCAAAAACAGTTCGTGTAAGGTGGACAATAGTTGAGGAAGGGAACAGGCAAATTGCATTGTCAAGTGCATCATGGACGCTTCCCCCTGCTTTTCCAAATGAACCGTGCAATACTCCTGCATTGATTACTACAATGATTGGAGTCCCTGCACCGCAACCTGAAGGAGGAGCGGGTACATTTTTTACTTTTCAAAACTCCGGAATTGAATATGTAAAAATGGATATTGTAGATGCAAGCGGAAATCCAATAATAGATGCAAGTCCGGAAAATCACTGTCAGTTATTGAAATGCGATGTGAAAGAATCAAAACATATTACTGTTCTTGCACTTCCTTATTTATTTCTGGACAGGGTGATGGCGGGAAAATATCCTGCAGGATTTTTCAGCAATTCAAGTGCATGGTTTGCTGATATCAAAAATAAGATGCAGTTTCTGTATGACTTCTTCCCCGTACCTGCACATAATATTGACCTTGAAGTTCTGAATGGGGGAAATGCTCCAATGATTCCCGTCAATCCGAATAATGCAAATTGGATAACTCAGAATTATAATCAGCAGGATAGTCTGAACACAATAGATTTTAATACATTATCGCGTTTGAGAAAATTTTTCTTTCATGCAAGAAAACTTCTTGCAATGGTTGATAATGACCCTAACCCCGCACCTCCACCGAATGCATTTGGTTACCTTTCAAATAAAATCGGAGCATCAGGATTATCGTTTCCAAATGGAGGAATATTCAATACCGTATTTATTGACTGGCAACTGGGAGGAGGCGGAACAATCGGGCATGAAATATCCCATTTATTTGGACTTCATCGCAATCCAGAGGAATATAATGCACCCCCGCCTTTAGGTAATTTATTACCTTCCTTTGGTTACAGAGTCAGAACAAGAGAATATAAAAATCATTCTGCAGCAACTCCATTTTATTGTTATATGGGAAAAAGACAACCTGACAATATCAGATGGATACACAAAGATGATTACAGGCAGTTGATTAGTGTATTAACAAGTACAACCTTTTATCCCGACCCTGAAGTAATTAATATTGCAGGGAATATCCGCCGAAGCAATAATTCCACATCTTTAAAACCATTTTATAAATTTTTCAGTGACGAAATTGACATTGACTCAACTGTTACATCAGGCAGATATAAAATAAAATTAAAGAATGCATCTAATACTTTATTGAAAGAATATAATTTCAATATTGGATTTAATAAAAATACCGATACTGTATTGATACAATCAAATTTTGTGGGGTTTAATTTCAATTTACCAACAAGAACAGGAATAAAAACAGTTGAAATCTGCGATTCACTTTCTAATATACTTGCATCAAGAACTGTCTCAAATAATCCGCCTATTATAGATGTAACTTATCCTGCAGCCGGACAGACGATTAATGGTGATTCGGTTTATATCGGGTGGACTTCAAGTGACCCGGATAATGATACACTTTACCACTCTATTTTATACAGTACGAACGGAGGTACAACTTATATGCCTGTAGCTATTGATGTGAAAGGAAATTATTACAACTGGCGTGCGAAATTTATCACCGGGACAAACTACAGGGTAAAAGTATATGTTACCGACGGCTTTAATACTGCGTATGATTCAAGTAACGGAAATTTTACAATCGGAATTAAACAATTAGAAAATAATATTCCTGAAAAGTATAAGCTTGAACAGAATTATCCAAATCCGTTCAATCCGAAAACGACAATAAAATTTGAGTTGCAAAAATCATCTATTGCAAAAATAATTATATTTGACATTCTCGGACGTAAAGTAGATGAACTTTTAAATCTTCAGCTTCAGCCGGGTTCCTATGAAGTTGAATGGGACGGAAGTTATTTTTCAAGCGGAGTGTACTATTACAGATTGTATGCGGGAGATTTTGTGAGCGTGAAGAAGATGCTGCTGATAAAATAATTGAATCATATAATTAAAAAATAATTTTCTATTTCTTAATTCAGTGGACAAGACAGGTTTCTGTCTTGTTCTATTTTTATCGGGATTTTTAAGTTTAATAGTGAATATATTAAAATTTTTATTGGGAAATATTTATACTTTTAATCTGATTTTTATTTTTTAAATTAGTAAAATAAATCCAACATTATGAAAAGTATAATTCTTTTAATATTTATTTTATCCTGTAATTCAGTTTTTTCCCAGCAATGGGTAACAAGTCAGAATCCAATCTTTCATGGGAATTTTCCCAAACCACAAGTGGGTGTTCAGTATAACGATGCTCACTTTGGGACACAAATTACACGTATCACAAATGCAAGAGGCTCGCAGATTCCGGGAATCATACCGAATTATTCCAAACGTCAGGCATGGAATTACGGTGAAACATATCTAATGCTTCAGTCCGGAAACGGTATCTTCAGATTGTACAGCGGCGAAGCACCTTACCAGTTCATAAAAATCCTTCAGAATGTAGAAGGAGAAGATGTTTTCTGGCATCCGACTAATCCGAATGTTATTATTTACAACAACGGAAATACATTGTATTCGTATAATGTTACAACTGAACAATCAACATTAATTAAAGAATTCGGAACATATCTCTATGCAAATACAAGAGGGGAAGGAAATCTATCGAATGATGGTAGATATTATGCTTTTGTCGGACGTTATACCGATACTACATTTAATACTTTAAATGTATATGATTTTAATACTAATACGGTAATAAGTTCGTTAACACTTCCAAATACACTTGCGGATTTTGATTGGGTCTCGATTTCTCCTCTCGGAAATTATGTTGTTGTCGATTATGCTGACCAGATTACAGGAAGGTATCACGGAGTTGAAGTTTATACTAGAAATTTTAACTTCCTCTGGCAAAAACCTCTCGGAGCGGGACACAGTGACATAGGGATTGATGCAAACGGAAACGAATATCTTGTGATGTGTCGTTATGACGGTGATTCCAATAAAAATTATCTGAACAAATATTTATTAAGTAATGGACAAACTACAACATTGCTCGTAATGTCTCCTCTTTTTGATATGCATATTTCGTGCAGGAATGAACAGCAGAGAAATTATTGTTTTGTAAGCACATTTGATTATGTCGGAAGATTAACGGCAGATAGTGCATCCTGGCTCCCGTTTGAGAATGAAGTATTTGCAGTAAAACTTACAGGCAGCAAACAGGTCGCAAGAATTGCACATCATCACAGCAGGAGATTTTCACCGATTACGCCTGACCCTGATAATAGTGTATATTGGGCTGAGCCACACGCAACTGTCAGCAGGGAAGGGAAGAGAATGTTGTGGGGAAGCAACTGGGAACAGGTGATGCAGTCGGATTCAAGCTGTGATACCTATGTCTGTAATTTTCGAAATTTTCCGCCGCTTGCAGTAAAAACAAATTCAACCGAAATTCCCGAATCCTTTACATTATATCAAAATTATCCAAACCCGTTCAATCCCGTTACAAATATTAAGTTTGAAATTCCTAATAGTACTGTCATTGCGAGGAGCGGAGCGACGTGGCAATCTCACAGAATTACTCTCAAAATCTTCGACATCCTCGGAAAGGAAATTGAAACACTTGTTGACGAAAATTTATCACCCGGAAATTATCAGATAGCATTTAATGCCGCAAATTTCCCAAGCGGAGTTTATTTCTATAGATTATTTACTGAAAATTTTTATGATTCGAAAAAAATGCTGTTGATAAAATAAAAGGTTCAGTTTAATGTAATTTAATATTGTACCTGAAATCAGAGATAAAAAATATCGTTTCAATAGATAAAGCAATACATATTTACGCACTTGCATTTTCTTCCGACCCACTTCATAAATTTATTTTTAAAAATTCAAAAACTAGATATCAAAAGGTAAAACAGGCATACACATTTATAGTTAAAAAAATGGTTCCCCATCTGAATCTTGCAATGAAAGGGATTTATATTAATGATATACTTGCGGGATGTTTTATTTATACTACAAATAAGAGTAAAACAATCTGGACAGAAATTCTTATTAAAGAAGCGGAAAAGTTCAGAAAAAAAGTTGGAGCAAGATATGTAAAATATATCAGACAATATGCTTCTGAAGTCTTCAAACAAAAACCCAGATATCCGCACTTTTATTTAAACGAACTTGCAGTTCATCCGGATTATCAGGGGATAGGGCTTGGGAAAAAATTAATGCAATATGCAGAAAATCAGTGCAAGAAAAATCTTAAATGTATTTCAACTGCACTCGATACCGCAAACCCACTTAATGCAGAAATATACAAAAGATGGGGGTATCGTGTTTATAGAAAAATCGGATTTTATAATTTGGATGTATTTTGTATGAGGAAGAGGTGTAAATAAGAAAGATGTTCGTTACCACGCAGGAGCGTGGTAACGAGAAGTTTGAGTGGATTCCAGCTTACGCTGGAATGACAAACGAATTGTATCGTTTGTATGTCAGAGATTGCTTCACTTCGTTCGCAATGACAAGTTTTTCTAGTATTGCTTTACTTCGTTCGTAATGACAGGTTTTTTCTAGTATAGCTTTACTTCGTTCGCAATGACAGGTTTTTTCTAGTATTGCTTCACTTCGTTCGCAATGACAGCGACAAATGGAATGACAAATTTAAATGTTATTATTATATCCGTGTCTAAAAAAATTCTAAATTATAAATTTTATAACTTATAATTTTTGAAATAACATTCTCTTTGTAATACCTGCATTTGTAACCCTACTTTTGCAAATTCTGATCGAATACCTCCAAAATTACCATGCAACTTTTTTTGAATGATTTTGTTTTAAATTATAGGTAAAAAATATTATGAAAAATAAATTTTTAAATTAAGAATTTATATTAAAGATATATTTTTCATAATATGCACTTTATTAATTTATTAACAAGGAGTTCAAAATGACACATCAAACAATTAATAAATTCAGAATAAAAATTAAAACATTATTTCTGATTATATCAGGTTTTTTTTCAATAATCATTTTTTCAAATTTAGGCTTAGCTCAATCCGGATGGTTTAATGTGAACAGCGGCGTAAACTCAGATTTAAATTCCATTTTCTTTGTGGATTCGCATATTGGATATGCTGTTGGTTCAAATGTGATTCTAAAGTCGAATAATGGTGGGTCGAGTTGGTACCAGTTAACAATAAACTCTTCAGGGATTAACGAAAAATATGTTTTTAAATCAGTATATTTTATAAATGCATCGACCGGATTTGTAGTAGGTAGTGCCTTTAAAAATTCTACAGGATTGATACCTCCGGGGCAGAATCAAAATAATGGTTCTCAGTTAAATTACAATATTATCTTTAAAACCGAAGATGAAGGCTTAAACTGGACAGAGCAGTATCGTAGCATTGGTACGGGATTAAATTGTGTCCATTTTATCGATTCAAAAATCGGATGTGCTATAGGAACAAATACAATCTTACATACAATTAACGGAGGAAATTATTGGGCTTTATTGCCATTGCACCGGTCGGAAACAAATGATGTCTTTACTTACAAATCCGTATATTTTATAAATGAAATGACAGGATATGTAGTGGGAAACTTATTTGAGGAATCTACTGGAATAAATACAAGTGTGATATATAAGACAGAGGATATGGGGATGAATTGGAATGAAATTTATCGTAACAGGGTTATAGAACTAAATTCAATTTATTTTTTTAATTTTAAATATGGATTTGCAGTCGGTTCCAATGTAATTCTTAAAACAATAAGCGAAGGGTTAGATTGGATTGAAATCCCGGTCTTACAGGGTGAAAATGATTACTTTAATTTCAGTTCTATTTTTTTCCCAAATTCAAATTTGTATCCTGACCCCAAAACCGGATGGGTCGTAGGAAAGGTATATGTGGGTCCACCGGGAGAATATTCAGGTGTAATTTTCAGGACAAATGATGGAGGTTATAATTGGGAACAACAGTATCGAAAATCTGGTTTAGGATATAAGTCGGTTTTCTTTAATGATTTATTAAACGGATGGACTACTGGTTTAGACGGAATTATATTAAAAACAATTGACGGAGGGGCAGTAAATAAAGATAAAACGGAAAAAATTATAACTGATAAATTTTCTTTGTCTCAAAACTTCCCAAATCCTTTTAATCCAACATCAAAAATCAAATTTCATATATCAAATTTATCAAATGTAAAACTGGTAATATACGATATACTTGGTAAACAAATTACATCACTTGTAAACGAGCAACTTAAACCCGGGACTTATGAAGTTGAATTCAACGGTAGTAATTTATCAAGCGGAATTTACTATTACAAACTTACTGCAGGAAATTTTACTGATACAAAAAGGATGTTATTGATTAAGTAAAAAGAAAAATTAAGTTTGAATTGTTTTTAAACAGTCAGGAGAATTAACTCCTGACTGTATTAATTTTCTTCAATACAAATCCACTGTAATCCAGCCAGAGTCGGGGTCGTTGCCGGGAGCATCGAGCCCTGCAAGAAACTGCCATTCGTGGAATGCAGTAACACCTTTATATGTAGGTTTTGTCCCGCCGGGAATATTTACCGAGGCTGTCCATTCATAAGTCTGACCTGCATTTAATGTCTGTGCACCTGCGACTACTATTTCCGATTTCGGAAAAACTTCAAATTCTCCGTTGATGTCCTTCCTCACAAGTCTCATATCACCCGACATATCTTTTTCATATACTTCAACATTTCTTACTGAAGTTTTTTCAATTCCTCTTATGTACAAATAGACTTTTTCAATTTTTAAGTCGTTGCTTGAAACTAATGCTGTAACTTTTACATTGAATGGATTGTGCAAAGACGGTTGTTCAAACTGCAAAGATACTTTTGCACCGCCACCTGTGATTTTGTTTTTAAGGTTGGAAAAGAAGCCCATATTTTTTTGGTTTTAGTTAATAAATGTTTTTAAAAAGTAGTTAGTAGTTAGTAGTTGATAGATATTCTTAACTACTTAACTTCATACCTTGTAAAGACGGTAATAAAAAGAAATAATTTCACAAAGTTACACCAAGAAACACAAAGATATATTAATTTTATAAAATATTTTTCTTTGTGTGCCTTTGTGATAAACTTAGTATGTCTTAGTGTAAAATAAAAAATCTCCTGTGTTTTAATAGAGTAAATATTTCAGTCTTATCTTCCTGAACAATTCAAGAGAAAGTTTATATTCAAGAACTATAATATCGAGTGTTACTCCTGATTCTATTTTTTTTCTTAATACATCTGTTCCTGCAAGTTTATCAATGAAGTTTTTTCCTGTCCATTTGAATTCTCTGAAAAGTTTATTCAGTGAAATTAATACAGCGATTCCGATTTTTACAGGTTCTGCCTTTCTTGAATCGGTTATGTTTATATAAATTCCGTTGCATTTTTCTCCTTTATATTTTGGAGCAACTTTTGTATCGGGAATTATTCCCGGTGTAAATTCAATTTCTTCAAAATCCACTCCATCGAATCCATAAGTGTCAAGTTCCCGTTTTAATAATTTTGAATCGCAATACGGTGCACCTATGTATTCAAAAGGTTTATCACTTCCTCTGCCTTCCGAAAAATTAGTTCCTTCAAGCAGGCATGTTCCCTGATATATTTTTGCTGTAGAAGAAAAATACATACTCGGCGATGGTTTTACCCACTTTAAATTTAAAGATTCATAATCATAATTCCTGTTATAATAGTCCATTTTTATAATCTGTACAGGGGCTTCACCTCCGAAATATTTATCATTGATATAAATTGCAAGTTCCCCGCATGTCATCCCGTATGCTATAGGAATATCAATCAATCCAACGAATGATTTAAATTCTTCCTGCAATAAAAATCCATCGACATAATCGGGATTTGCAATTATTGGTCTGTCGCATACTATTAAATACTTTTTATTCTCATAAACAGATTGTATGCAGTAATAAAGAGTGGATATATAAGTATAAAATCTTGCTCCTGCATCCTGAATGTCGTAAATCAAATAATCTATATCTTCCAAATCCTGTTTTGATGGTTTGAGTTTATTTCCATATAAAGAGATTATTTTTGAACCTGTTTTTTGGTCAATGCCGTTATTGTCATTATCATCTCCTCTGAACCCGTGTTCAGGAGTGAATATGGTTGTCAGTTTCACATCTTTATTCTCATATAATGCATCCGCAAAAAGTTTTCCATTGCTTAATATCCCGCTTTTATTTGTAATTAATCCTATACTTTTGCCTGCAATTAATTCGGAATATTTGTTTAACAATACTTCATTACCGAGAGTGATTTGGTTTATGGATTTTATTAAGAAATGTTTGTCAGATAATTCGGAACCCGAAAAAAAAGTAAATCCAAAAAAAGAAATAATAATATATAATTGTAAAAAAAGACGGTAACTCAATAATTTCATTAATAAGATTTCAACAATTCAACAAGTAATCTCACGCCCGCACCTGTTCCGCCTTTCGGGAAATAATCTCCTGCTTTTGGAACAATCGCAGTTCCTGCAATGTCAATATGAACCCACGGATATTTATCAACAAATGCTTTCAAAAACACTGCTCCCATTATTGTTCCCGCTTGTTTCGGCGGACCAATATTTATAACATCAGCTATTTCACTTTCAACCATTTTTTCATATTCTTCCCACATCGGTAATTCCCATACTTTTTCACTCGTCTTCTCCGATGCTTTGATAATTTTTTCAACCAGGGATTTGTCATTTCCCATTATCGGGGAAGCAATATGTCCGAGTACAATAATAGCAGCACCAGTAAGAGTAGCTAAATCTATTACATATCCGGGATTGAATTTTTTCGCATAAGATAAAGCATCTGCAAGTATTATTCTCCCTTCAGCATCCGTATTATCAATTTCTATATATTTTCCGTTATGTGCTTTAATAACATCTCCCGGCTTTATTGCACCTCCTCCCGGCATATTTTCGACGAGAGGGATTAATCCGATCAGATTTATTTTCAGTTTTAGTTTTGCAACTGCATTAAAAGTACCAATCACAGCCGCTGCACCCGACATATCCATTTTCATTTCGCTCATTCCGCTTCCGGGTTTTAAAGAAATACCTCCCGAATCAAATGTTACACCTTTTCCAACTATCACCATCGGTTTGTTTTTACCATTACCATTATATGACATTTCAAGAAATCTCGGTTCGTTATGACTTCCCTGAGATACAGCAATCACTCCACCCATACCCATGTCCTTAATTTCTTTCCTGCTGTAAACTTTTATATTATAACCGGATTCTTTTGCCATTCCTTCGACAATATTTGCGACAGTCTCCGGGTATGCATAATTTGAAGGTTCATTTGCTAAATCCCTTGCTAAGTTGACGGACTCACCAATTACTTTTCCTTCCTTCACAAAATCACTGACTTTTCCTTTTTCAAAAATACTTTTTTCAAGACCGAAGAATACAAAGTTTTTGGTTTTTCTTTTTTTATCTTCAGGTTTATATTTATCGAAAGAATATAAAGCCATAACAACCGCTTCCGCTTGTACTTTAGCAGTTTCTCCGGTGTCGATACCTTCTTTATTAATATCAGGGATACAAATGCCTGTATTCTGCTGTTTAAATTTATCAACTGCTTTGACTGCTTTTGCAGTTGATTTTCTTATTACGTCATAGTCTATTTTTTCTATTTTCCCGAGACCGGAAAATATATATCTTTTATTTCCGTAATAGAAAGTCTGCACCTGGGAATCCTTACCTGTGAAATCTTTCAGAAATATTTCACTTATTTTAATTCTGAAAGATTTCTGAATTAGAGAAATTAAGTTGTTATAATCTTTTTTATCTTCCGTACATAAAAAAACAAAAGAATCTGTTTTTATTCTGCGGAGGTCCTTTTCGAAAGTAATTTTCATTTTATTGATTTACTTTAAATAATTTTTAAAAACTGATATTATTTCTTCTTTCAGGGTATCGAAAGTTTTATCTTTAATGGACGTTCCGGAAGCATTTTTGTGCCCGCCGCCGCCAAAAATTTTTGCAATTTCGTTAACGTTCAGGTTACCTTTAGAACGGAAAGAAACCTTGATGCTGTTTTTGAGTTCAACAAGAACAACACCGGCTACAATAGTTCTCATTCCCATTATAAAACTTGAAAATCCTTCGACATCCTGCTCGTTGAGATTCAACTCTTCAAAATCTTTTAACTTAACCGTTCCAATAACAAGTTTGTCATTATAATAAAATGTAAGACTTTTAATGAACCTGCCGAGAAGAACAATTTTTTCTTTCGGAACGTTATTATAAACTTCATCAAATATCTTTACAGGATTTGCACCTCTTCGTACCAGGTCGGCTGAAATTACAAATGAATTTACATCTGTTCTTGGAAATCTGAAATTTCCTGTATCGGACATTATCCCGGTGTATAAATTAATAGCAATAAATTCATTTATGTAGTCAGGACTATCATCACAGAAGAATTCATAAAGTATCTGTGAAGTTGCGGGATATTTAATATTTGATATGACTGCATCAAACTGTTTCACATCAAGGTCAAGATGGTGGTCGATGCATACTTTCAAAGCCTTTGAACTTCTTAAAACCGGTTCCATCGATTTTGTTCTTGAATATTCGTTTGTATCAACAATAAAGATTACATCTGCCCGTTTTATTATTTCTTTATATTTTTCTATATCGTCTCTGTAAAATTTTATCTCTTTGTTTGTATCAAGAAATTCAAGAAAGTATGGAGTCGGAGAGTAATTTATCAGGTTAACAGTTTTACCTTTTTGCTTCAGGTAATCCCCGAGAGAAAGCTGACTTCCGATTGCATCACCGTCTGGTGTCAGATGAGTTGTTATAATGAAATTATTATACTCCGATATTATTTTTCTTACTGCTTCAAAATCTTTTCTCAATAATATATTGCCTCCTGTTAGTAACTCTCGCCCTCATTCGGGAAGTTATTCGTCTTCACATCTTTGATATATCTTTGAAATGCGTCCCTCATATCCTCTGCAAGGTTCATATATCTTCTGACAAATCTGGGTTTGAATTCTTCCACCATCCCAAGCATATCATGCATAACTAGCACCTGTCCGTCGCAGTCCGGACCCGCACCGATTCCTACAGTCGGAATTTTTAATGCTTCCGAAACTTTTTTCCCGAGTGCGGCGGGAATTTTTTCGAGTACTAATGAAAAACATCCCGCTTCTTCGAGTACAAGTGCATCCTGATAAATCTGTTCTGCTTCCTCTTTTTCTATACCGCGGGTTTTGTAGCTTCCGAATTTATTTATAGATTGAGGTGTAAGCCCCAGATGTCCCATAACCGGAATTCCAATCTCTACAAGTTTTCTTACTATTTCTGCAATATACTGCCCGCCTTCCATTTTCAATGCATCGCATCCGGTCTCTTTCATAACTCTTCCGCAGTTTTGTATTGCTTCGGTAAGACTTACCTGATATGTCATAAAAGGCATATCGGCAACTACTAATGCTTTTTTTACTCCTTTACGTACAATTTTAACATGATAAATCATTTCATTTAAAGTTACCGGCAATGTGGTTTCATTTCCCTGTATTACGTTGCCAAGTGAATCTCCAACGAGAATTACTTCGACGCCCGCCTCATCGCAAAACCTTGCAGTCATATAATCATAAGCGGTAAGCATTGCAATCTTCTCGCCTTTTTGCTTCAGAGCAAATAACACTTTTGTAGTAACATTCTGTACGGACTGTGTATATGATTTGAACATTATTTTTTTTCGTTTTGCATTAATAAATCCGAGTATGAATTTTTAATAAACTTTTTTTCATCAAGTCCGAAATATTTTATCAGAGTTTTCATTTGTTGTTTTGCTTTTGCCATTGAGCTGAAAACAATTTCAAACTCAAGAAAATTTCCAAGCCCCTTCACTTTGTCCAGATGTATTCGCACATTATCATAAACAAAAATTTCCCTTTTTTTGTCCACCGTTACCATTTCTCCGAGTGTTTCCGATAAAGTCTTATGCAGATTTTTAAAATCAGTGCTGACAATTAAAGAATACTTGGAAACTCTTTTCGAGGATTTTTCGTTGCGATGATACCTTATTAGAGTTCCGGTTTTATTGTCAATTATTCTGAGTTTGAGCCTGCCGTCACCGATATTGTAGTAAATATCCTTTTGTTTCTGTATGCAGTGCTCTTTCAACTTATGTTGCTTCTTTAAATTTTCAGTCAGTTTTTTTATGGATGATAAATCATTAACAGGTGTTTTAATTTCATAATTCTGTTTGATTTTCCCTTTGTTTGATTTTTTCGATACTATTTTAATCATTTTCTTATTATACCCCTTTCTGATGTTTCGATGAAGTCAATAATATTTTTTACCTCATCTTTTAATTCATAATCATTTTTTATTTTTTTAACTGCATCGGATATATTTAATCCTGTGTTATAAAGTATTCGATAAATATCCCCGATTTTAGTTATTTGCTCTTTTGTAAATCCATTTCTTCTAAGTCCAATTACATTAACACCGCCGTATTTTGCCGGTTGATTGCCTGCAACAACATAAGGCGGAACATCCTTAACAGCTTTGAATCCACCGCCGAACATAACATATGAACCTATTTTTACAAACTGATGTATAGCGGCAAGTCCACCGATAAAAGTGTAATCCCCGACTTCGGTATGCCCGCCCAGATTGCATGCACTTGCTAATACTACATTATTTCCAATCCTGCAGTCATGTGCAACATGGACGTATGTCATAATGTAACAGTTTGCTCCAATGGTTGTCTTTCCTGTTACATTTGTACCTCTTGAAATTGTTGCATATTCCCTGATTACTGTATTTTCACCAATTTCCAGAATTTTATTTTCACCGTAATCTGTTGTATGCTGTGGAGGAACAGATATTGCTGCACCGAGATGGATTTTTACATTATCCGATATTCTTGCCCCATCGTCAACCAGAACATTTGCGTCAATTTGTACATTGTCTCCTATTATTACATCATCTTTGATTATTACGTTCGGTCCGATTTTTACATTTTTTCCAATAACAGCTTTATGACTGATATAATTTGTAAAATTTAATATATCGGAAAATGACATTTTTATCTTTCACCTCCTATGATTCCTCTTGATGAAGTTTCAATAAAATCTATAATCACTTTTGCTTCATCTTTCATCTCGTGTTCATTTTTTATTTTTTTCAACGCATCAGAGATATTTAATCCTGATTTATAAAGTATATGATAAATATCTCCGATTTTTTTGATTTGTTCGCTTGTAAATCCCCGTCTTCTCAATCCTATTATGTTAACACCTTCATACTGCATTGGCAGGTTCCCGGAAATTATATACGGAGGAACGTCTTTCATCGTTCTGAATCCCGCAGCAATAAGAGAGTGCATTCCGATTCTTACAAACTGATGTATAGGCACCATTCCTCCAACAATTGCCCAATCATCTATCTCTACGTGCCCTCCCATATTTACAAGATTTGCAAGGATAACATTATCTCCAATTATGCAGTCATGTGCTACGTGCGTATATGCCATTAAAAGACAATTCTTTCCTACAGAAGATTTTCCGCTTTGTTTTGTTCCCCGGTTGAGAGTTACACATTCTCTTACTATTGTATTTTCTCCGATTTCAAAAATAGTTTCTTCGCCTTCAAATTTTAAGTCCTGTGGAGTTATTGCAATTGCAGACCCATGTCCGATTTTTACGTTATTTGAAATTCGCGCACCATTGTCAATCAAAACACATGAACTTATTTCGACATTATCACCAATAATGACGTCATCATTAATTGTCGTAAAATTTCCTATTTTTACATTACTGCCTATTAAGGCTTTCTTACTTACATTATTCATAAAAAATTAAGAGTCAATTTTATTCTTACCTGCAGTGGTAAGATTTTTATTACAGAGTTTTTTCGATATAAAATTCCTCATCGTGTTGAGCAGATTTTGTAATCATTTCCGCAAGCAAGCCAATTGAGAAAAATTGTATTCCCACAATAATGAATAAAATTCCTACCAGAAACAAGGGTCTGTTACTCAGCGGAGTATTTTCGAGAAATTTGAGCAATGTCAGATACAAAGTTATAGCAAACCCCGCAAATGAGAACAGGAATCCAACCATACCGAACAGGTGAAGCGGTTTTCTGATAAATTTTGTTGTGTACACAACCGTGAGCAAATCAAAGAAGCCATTAAAAAATCTGTTCGCTCCGAATTTTGTTTTCCCGAATTTTCTCGGATGATGCTTTACGATTTTTTCTGTCACTCTGAATCCGGATAAATTTGCAAGAGCAGGAATATACCTGTGAAGCTCTCCGTATATCCGCACTGTCTTTACAACTTCCTTCCTATATGCTTTCAGTCCGCAGTTGAAATCGTGAAGCCGAATGCCTGATATTTTAGAAGTGAAATAATTGAAAATTTTTGATGTCAGTTTTTTAATAAACGGGTCAAACCTTACTTTTTTCCATCCGGAAACAAGGTCAAAACCTGAATTTATAGTTTTCACGAGTTCGGGAATTTCTTTCGGGTCGTCCTGCAAATCAGCATCCATAGTGATTATTATATCGCCTTCCGCTTTTTTAAATCCGGCAGAAAGTGCGGCAGATTTTCCGTAATTACGCCTGAATTTAATGCATTTATACTTAGGATTACGGCTGTGGATTTCCTTGATTTTTTCGAATGACTTGTCCGTGCTTCCGTCGTCTATGAATATCACTTCATAATTGCATTTCAGAAAATCAAAAACTTTTTTTAATCCGAGTGAAAGTTCCATTAAAGAACCTTCTTCATTATACAACGGAATTACAACGGAAATCATCTGGTTCGGAAGAACATATTTCCTGGAATCGGGTTGTGGTGACTGCTGCTGTGTTTTTTGGTGCTGAAGATTTGTACTATCCTGTCTCTGACCGCCTGCAGGTACATAAACAGTTTTCCCGGTGTTCTTGTTGAAAAATTTTTTTCTGAATTTTTTCTGTTTATAAAATTTTTGTTCTTCGTTTTTCTGAGTTTCCTGCTTTGCGTCTTTTGGCTTTTGAAAATCCTTTTTGTCTCCTTCGGGGTTATTCTTATCACCTCCGGATTTTTCAATATCCTTAACCATATCATTAATTTTTTTCAGCACGGAATTATTATCATCCATTTTAATCCTCTTGTAAAATAAACTATTGAATTATAAATAACTTATATTCTCTTTAAATTTCTTAATATAATTGAGTAAAGTATAAGTATTAATTTTTAAAATCAATTTATTAAGAAAGGGAAAAAAGTGTAGATTTTTAATTTATAAAGGAACATATCTGATATTACAGTGTTAAATAATATAGAATATTATTATATTAAGTATGAAATATATGAAAAAAATATTACTTTTTATCGTTTTAATAATTTTTTCTTTCTCTTCACTTTATTCTCAGGAAAAATTCAATAAGTCCTTTTATATAGGACTTGGTACGGGTGTATCAACCTATCTTGGTGGAGATTTTGGAAGCAGGTTTGCATTCAGAGTGAGTAATTCTTATTATGATAATTATTATGACAATTACTATTATAATAACAATTATCACCGTTATTACAACAGGTACAATGATAATTACGGAAGAGAACCGATATCATCTTATGACCCCCTTCAGTTTGATTTAGTAGTGGGATTAAAAGCGTCAAAGTTAATGGCTTTTGAATTGCAGACTTCAGTTTTCTGGCATTCAAACGGAAGGGTTGACCCGCAGTTTGATGTTACGGAAAACGGGAATTATACTTACGTAGACAGGTATGCCAATTCTACGCTTGTTGCGGTTCCTATTATGGCAGCAGTGAAAATATATCCGCTTGGAGCGATTAATTCTCCTTTTTATCTGAGTGCGGCGGTTGGTGTGCAGTATACTCACGAATCACTTCAGCGTGTGAGGTCGGTTGAATATATTGATTATTATGGTTATGATAATCAGTTGTACGAATATCCGCTTGCAGAATGGAACGGAGAAGAATGGTATAAAGGGATTAAATTATCTATGGGAGTCAGTTATAATCTGTTTCAATATTTATCCGGAGATGTAGAACTTGCATTTTCGAATTTTTTTCCTGTAAGATGGAATGATTCACCTCTTGCGATGTATAGAAGCAGGAATATTTCGAATATTTCGCTTGGAACTAAAATATATTTCAGGTTTTAATTTTTGCCGAAGATATTAAAAATTTTTTTGCCACAGATTTTCACAGAAATGATGGATATACACGGATTTTTTTATAATTAAAAACAAAACTAAAAAAAAACTTTTTGACGCTGATTTTTTTAGTTCGTTTTGATTTTTTTAGAGATTACATTACCAAACAGGAGTTTGGTAACGAGGAAAAAATAATTTAAAACCAAAATCAAAGACATTTTTTGACTCAAGTTTTTTTATGATTTTTATGACTTTATAGGTTATATTGGGGAAAATTCCGTTACTACGCGGGAGCGTAGTAACGAGATGTAAGGGCATTCTTAATTCTGATTTCTTACTTCTTACTTCTGACTTCTGAATTATCAATTATCAATTAGTATTTGATTTTGTCTTCCATTTCATTCCATTTCTTGAATACATTCAACGCTTCTTCGCTTCCGTGCTGTTCCATAATTATTTTCTTCTTATTTGTAGGAAGGTTTAATTCATTGTAAAAATGTTCATCGTCAAAGCCAATATTAGCGGCATCAGTTCTGTTATTTGCATAATATAATTTATCAATTCTTGCCCAGTAAATCGCCGCGAGGCACATAGGGCAGGGTTCACAGCTTGAATAAATTTCACATCCCGATAAATTAAATGTATTAAGAGATTTTGCCGCTGCTCTTATTGCCTGAATTTCCGAGTGTGCAGTCGGGTCGTTTGCAGATGTGACAATATTTGTCCCTTCTGAAATAATAACACCATCTTTGACTATTACTGCACCGAATGGTCCTCCCGTTTTTGCGGTTATATTTTCTTCCGACAGTCTTATGGCTTCCTTTAAAAATTCATTATTGAATTCTGACATATTATTTTTTTAATGATTCTTTGAATTCTTTGAATTTTTTTGTTGGATTAATAGATATTGCTTTATCAATCATTTCACCCGCTGCTTTTTTATCACCCATTTTGAAGTAAGCATTGGAAAGATAATAATATGCACTTGCTTCGTTCACAGTACCTTTTGCAAGCGGAAGACATTCATCGGATATCGTTATAGCTTTAATCCAATCCTGTCCGGTGTTTTTTTCCTGAGTCGTAAGTTTAGACATCTGCAGAACAAGAAAACTTACGTATTCCGTCATTATTTCTTCATCCTTCCGTCCATATTTATCAAATGCAAATGTATAATAGATTTTTGCACTGTCGAATTTATCTTTGTCCTGATAGTACGAAGCAATTGCAAGATAAGCGTCTTTCACTTTCTTTGTATCGGGATACTTATCAATTGCTTTTTTTAATCCTTCGACATCATTATTTACTTTTGCCAGTAAAATTTTTGCATCGCCAAGAAAACCTTTTGCATTTGCAGAATCATTTTTTATTGCATTTAACAGGTATTTTACTGCACCTGCACTGTCACCCCTGTCAAACATTTTTTCCCCGAGAAGGACATTTGCCTCCACGTCATTAGGTTCACCCGCAATCTTTTCTAAAGACGAACTCAGAGTATTTACATTACTTCTGATTTCCTTTATTCTTTTAAAAAAATTATTTGCGGGAATGTATCCGACTATTCTGTCTATTTCTGTTCCGTCGCTTTTAGTAATTACAATAGTGGGATATCCCGTAACTTTATATTTTTTTGCAAGTTCAATTCCTTCGCCTTTTTCTGCATCAATTTTAATATTCACCTGATAATTATTTGCAAAATAAACTACCATTGAATCTGTGTACACTTTTTTGTCAAGTTCAACACACCACTTGCACCAATCGGTCATAAAATCTATCATCACTACTTTATCTTCAGCTTTTGCTTTTTCGAGTGCCTCCTTGAATGTACCGTTTTCAAATTTAATACCGGTCCCGGTTTCCGTATCCTTTGTGCAGCTTGCTATAATCAGCAAACATACAAACGCTATTTTTAAATTTAGAATTTTCATATTCGAAATATTTGATTCAAAATTATTTCAAATTATTAATTTGAATAACGAAATAAAATCAAATTAATATTACTTATTTTTTACCTCTGAAAATTAATGTAAAATATAATATTAGTATAATCCCTCCGAATGCTGTTACTGCAAACGGAGCAGATGGTGAAACTCCCACCCACAGAAGTCCTGCAAGAGTGCTTGCAATTAAAGTGAATATACTGCTTAATGAAGTAAAGAATCCGATTGCAGTAGCGGTATCTTCTTTTTTACATACATTTGTAATCCATGCTTTTGAGATGCTTTCTGTTGCAGATGCATAAAGGGCATATACAAAGAATAATCCGAAGATTACAACCAGCGAGGGCTGTAAAGCCATTCCACCGTATACAAAAGAAAAAAGTAAAAGCCCGATTACAAAAATATTTTTTAATCCGATTTTATCGGCTGCAATGCCCATCGGAAATGATGTTATTGCATATATAAAATTATAAAAAATATAAATAATAATAATATTACTGCTTCCGAACCCGATATCCTTCATTCTCAAAAGAAGAAAAATATCCGAACTGTTAATAAGGCTGAAGAATAGTAAACCAACGATTAGTCTTTTGTATTCTGCTGATGAAATATTCCAGTATTTAAGAAATCCCAAAAAACTTTTTGAGTTTATGCTGGCTGTCCCTGTATGTTTATTTTCTTTTATTAAAGCAGAAAGCAGAATTGCAAGCGCCCCGGGAATAAACGCAATCAGAAATAAAGTTGAATATTTTTCCGCATAAAGTGAAAGGAATAATAAAGCAAGTAAAGGTCCGATAAATGCCCCAGCTGTATCAAGTCCCCTGTGTAGTCCGAAAATTCTTCCTTTGGTTTCTGTGGTTGATTCATCGGAAAGAATTGTATCTCTTGCAGAAGTTCTAATTCCTTTTCCGAGTCTGTCAAGTGCCCTTGCAAAAAAAATCCAGACAGGAAAAATAAAAATTGCTATCATAGGTTTTGATATTGCACTTAAACCATATCCGATTTGAACAAACGGTTTTCTCTTTCCGGTTCTGTCAGACATATTTCCAAAATATCCTTTACTTAAACCTGCAGTTGCTTCCGCAAAACCCTCAAGAACCCCGATTAACAGTGCTGAGAATCCAATGCTTTTCAAATATAACGGCATTATCGGGTACAGCATTTCACTTGCAATGTCGGTGAAGAAGCTGACAAAACACAAAACCCAAACTGTCTTTGAAATAATTATTTTATTGTGTTTCAATTTTGTCTTTTTACCACAGAGGCACGGAGAACACTGAAAAACACTAAGAAATACTATTTAATAATTTTCTAAATTTAAAATTTTTTCGACTTATTACTAACTAATTTTTATTTTTCTGTGTTCATTACTGTTCTCTGTGCCTCCGTGGTTTTCTTTTCTTAAAAATTTATTGTGAACAAATTATATCTGAAATTTAATTCACGTGTTACATCAAGAGTTGTTATTTTACTGTCTGAATTTTTTACCGTAACACTGCTTTTTGAAATAAACTTTCCGGTGAAAAAGCCGATTGCAGAACCAAGAAATACATCCGATATCCAGTGCTGATTATCATAAACTCTCGATAATGCAGTAAGGGAGGATAATATATAAAGTCCTATTGAGGCATAAGTATTATTTATTCTGTTTGCTAATACCGATGAAATTGAAAATGCAACAGCTGAATGTCCCGAGGGAAATGATAAATGTCCCTCATCGGTTTTAAACCAGTTAAATTTATACGTTCCTTCGTCAGTGTATGGTCTGCTTCTTCCTGTTGTCATTTTCATAAGTGTTACAAGCAATCCTGAAAAAGCGGCTGCTTCCAATACCATTCTGCCTGTCACCCGCGTGTGTTCATTATCAAAAATCATACCGTATGAATACAGGCTTCCCCCGATAATCAGCGGCATATAAAATTCACCATACTGCTTCGCTACTTTTGATATATTTGTATTAAATTCACTTTTCTGCTTTTGAATAAATTTTTTTAAAGGTTCGTCCAGTGCTAAAAATCCCGCAGTTGTAACTATTACTCCCCCGGCTAATATTGCATCCTTTGTATTATAATGAAAAGGTGAGGTATATAAATTTATCCCATCTTTATAGAAGTCCTTTAAATCATTCCCGATAATTTGAAAAAAACCATTATGTAACTCTGTATTGCCAGCAGGTAATGATGATTGAGAAAAAATATATGCCGAAACAGGAATAATGAAAAATAATAATAGAAGAAAATTAATTTTTTTCATTATTACCGGAACGATTGTTTTTCATTTTTTGCATCACTTCGTTTATAACATTTAGAACATCCTGTCTGGAAAAGGGTTTTGATATATAGCGGTCGCATCCTGCATTAAGGAATTTTTCCTTGTCTCCTGACATTGCATAAGCAGTAAGGGCAATAACTATTGTATTTTTAAATTCCGGTTTTTCTCTGACCTGTTTCAGGATATCAAGACCGCTCAAACCTTTTCCAAGATTTATATCCAGTAAAATAATTTCATAGACTTTCTTACCCAGTAAATCCAGTGCTGCATCTGATGTCTTTGCATATTCTACATTACAGGTATTTTTCAATATTGCACATAACAGTACCGAAACACTGTCATCATCATCAATCAATAATACTTTCGGAAGAGTTTTTGAATCAACGGGTTTCTTAATTCCGGGTGTTACTTTTTGTGAAATCACTGCTTCTTTTTCAGGTATCTCAATTTCACTTTTAATCGTTGCGGGAAATTCAATTGTGAATATTGTTCCCTTTCCGAATTCACTTACCACAGATATATTGCCGTTAAGCAGTTCGACATATCTCTTTGTTATGGCAAGTCCGAGACCTGTTCCCTCAAACCTTCTACCGATTCCCTCGCTCACCTGTCTGAAATCGTCAAAAATAATTTTAAGCGAATCTTCCGGGATTCCAATTCCGGTATCTTTGATTTTTACAGAAACAAAGCGGTCATTTTTCTCGCCTTTTTTATCTATATTTATTTCCACTCCCCCGGTATTTGTATACTTTATAGCATTGTTGACTATATTTCCTATTATGGAGTTGAATAAACGCTCATCGAGGAATGAAAACAACTCTTCATCGTGACTGCTTACCTTAACATATAACCCTTTTTCCTCAGCCATCACATTATAGAATTGTGCAATTTCAAATATTTTTTCAGTAACATTTATTTCAACCAACGTAACTTCTTCTTTATTTGCTTCCACTCTTGAAAGGTCAAGAATCAGATTAAGAGTTTCAAGCAATCTTTTACCGCTGTTGTAGATTGTTTTTGAATATTCCCTTTCGGTAGGTTCTTTTGCATCATTTATGAGTATTTCAGAAAAGCCGAGAATTGCCACAAGCGGAGTTCTTAACTCGTGACTCATATTTGCAAGGAAATTTGATTTTATCTGATTTGCTTCGTTTGCTCTTTCTTCTGCTTTCTTCAGGGATTCCTGGTACATCCTGGATTCTGTAATGTCCATTCCATACAAAGCGATTCTAACCACTTTTCCATTTTTATCTTTTATCGGATAAATGGAATTCCTCCAGTATTTGTTTATTCCAAAATCTTCAAAAATTATTTCTTTGCCTTCCGATACGACTTTATTAAAATATTCAATTCTTGTGCTGATAATTTTTTCCGGAACGTGGTCGGAAAGTTTTTTTCCTATTACTTCCGAAAGGTTGTTATTTGTTTCAGTTGCAAATGCTTTATTTGCAGCAATTATTTTTAAATTTGTATCTGTGAGTACTATTATATCATTTGTCGCATTTAAAACAGTATCAAGATTTTTTTCATTTTCAATCAGTTTATCATTTACATCAAAGAAACTTGAAATTAACTCTGCAATATCACGAAATTCGTTTTTCTTGTTCAATAACTTCTCGAGGTGCCTTTTATTTCTCGAAATTAATGTGTTTGTTACTGTACCCAGCGGGTCGGTTACCCATTTTTTAGAGAAAAATAATATAAGTAAAATTGTAGCGATACCAATCAGTGTCGTGTAAATTAAAGCATAGAAAGAATTATTGTCGAATTCCTCAAGATATGTTATCGATTTATTAAAATTCATCAGGAGCATTCCCTTGTCCTGCCAGTCATTTAATGGTTTTCGGATACAGATATCAATAGAATCCGCATGTGCTGTCAAAGTATCAGATATCGGTTTTATTTCAATTTTTGTATCCGTGGATTTTTCATATTCTTCTATGTATTTATTGCTCCAGACTTTTCCTATAAGATAATATCCCAGCGGTTTTGTTAAATGTTGTGTGAAATCGGAAGTAGGAACAATTGTCCCGCCGAATACCTGAACTAACTGACTGTCCACCCGTATGAAAAAATTTCTGAAAGGTTTTTTCTCAAAAATTGGACTTATTTTCACATAATCTTTTAACGATTTGATATCCGGCATCTCTTCATTTTTTGTATTATGCAGTATTTTTTCTTCAGCATCGTAAACCCAGACATAATCGACCTTGAAAGTACTAATTACAGTATTCAAGTTCGTTTCAGCCCATTCCTTCGAATGGCTTTTTACGTATGCTACCATATCGTCCCATCCCGAATAATCATCCGAAGCCGATATATATTTTTCCTGCTTGAATTTAATTACATTATTGACAATGGATTCGTAGCTGTTTTTTTGCGATTCAAGCAGAATCCTTCTTTGCCTTACATCATTATATCTGAAAATAAATGATGAAACGAGCGTTATTAAGAAAGCTGCTGCAAATAAAATTATTAATTTTTTTGATACTTTCATAAAATATTTTAGTTTGATTTTTTATTTTTAAGCATCTGTTTAACGGAATCTAATATTTTCTTCCTTTCAAACGGCTTTGAAATATAATAATCACAACCGGCATTTAAAAATTTTTCTTTGTCTCCGGTCATTGCATATGCTGTTAATGCCGAAACCGGAACATTTTCATAACCATTTACATTTCTTATTTCTTTAAGGACTTCAAGCCCGTTGTTCCCCAGTCCTAAATTTATATCGAGAAATATCAGTGAATATTTTTTTTCTTTCACTTTTTCAAGTGCTATGTCAGCTTTTTCTGCATAATCAACATAGCATATACCTTCGAGTATTTTTGATATTACTTTGTAAATTATTTCATCATCGTCAATTAGTAAAGCATAGGGAATTTTATTGTCTGTTATTATTTTATTGGAAACTTCCGATTCCGGGATGATTGATTCAATCTCTGAAATAGTTTCGCTGTATGATTCCACAAGCGGGAAATTTATTGTAAACGTCGTTCCCTTTCCAAGTTCGCTTTTTAAACTGATTTCCCCTTTCATTAGTTCAGCAAATTTTTTCGTTATTGTTAATCCCAAACCGGTTCCTTCATAAGCCCTGTCAAAACCCTCGCTAACCTGTCTGAATTCTTCAAATACAAGATTGTGGCTGTCTTTGGGAATACCTATTCCTGTATCGGTTACACTTAATGAAGCCCATCTTTTCCCATCCGATTTTACTTTGCAAACTGTAATTTCAATCCCGCCTGATTTCGTATATTTTATGGCATTATTTACCAGATTTTCGAGAATTGAATTTAACAGTCTTTCATCAAGTAGTGCATAAACATCACCATCCGGCTTTGAGAGCGTAAGATAAAGGTTTTTATTTGCAGCAGCTGCTACAAAAAGTCTTACGCTTTCTGCTGCTTTTTCTGTTAAATTTGTTTCCCGAATATCAATTTCCTGTTTATTTGATTCAACTCTCGATAAATCAAGAATCAGATTTAAAGTATCAAGAAGCCTTTTTCCCGATTTATTAATTATATCAACCATATCTTTTTGTTGTTCATCAGTGATTATATTCCCGAGCACTTCGGAAAATCCTAGTATACCGACCATTGGTGTTCTCAGTTCATGACTCATATTCGCAAGGAAATTAGTTTTTAACCTGTTTAATTCTTCGGCTCTTTCCTTTTCAATTCTAAGTTGCTCTTCCACGATTTTAAGTGTCGTTATGTCCCAGTTTACACCGAGCATTTTTTTTGGTCTGCCGTTTTTATCTTTTTGTATTTTACCGTATGCTTTTATATATCTGATTGCTCCGTTCTTATGCATAATTCTAAATTCTGTATCGAAATCATTAACTTCCCGGATACATTCTTCTAAAAGTCGTTTTGTTTTTTCTACGTCTTCATTAAGCACTGATGATTCCCAATCTTCAAATGAACCTTTAAATTCACTTTGTTTCCTGTCATACAATTTCAGCATTTCTTTATCCCAGATAAGTTCATTTGTGCTGATATTCCATTCCCATATACCGATGTTTGCAGACTCTTTGGATAAAAGAAATCTTTCTGTTAATAGTATCAGATTATTTTGCGCAGTTTTCCTTTCGGTAATATCCTCAACAACCGATATTAAATAATCAATTATTCCTGCATCATCTTTTACGCTCATCGTTGATACCTGAACATAAATTATTTTTTCGTCTTTCCTTATATATCTTTTTTCGAATGGAATTCCTCCTGCTTCTTCATTTGTCAGAAATTCATTGTACCGTTTAAGTTCTTCATTCACGTCTTCCGGAGGAGTAAGTTCCATCCAGTCTTTTGTATATAATTCTTTTCTTGAATATCCGAGAATGTTACACATCTTATCATTTACTGCTAACCAGCTCCTGTCAGGTTTTGTTATGGCAATTCCAATTAAGGGAAGTTCAAAGTATTTTCTGAATCTGTCTTCGCTTTTTCTCAACGCTTCTTCTGTAGATTTTCTTTTTGTAATATCCTGAATCTGCACAATAAAATATAATGTTTTCCCCTCTTCACTTCTTATAAGAGAAGAGTGTAAATTTACCCAGATTAGTTTGCCTGATTTATGAACATATCTTTTATCAAAATTTACAACGTTCGTTTCTCCATTTATAAGTTTATTCATATGTAAATTACTGATATCTATATCGTCGGTATAAGTAATATCATAAAAAGTTTTTTCATATAATTCGTTTTCTTTGTAACCCAGCATTTTACAAAATGAATTATTCACTTTGATTATTTTTCCAGTATGAGATAAAAAGACCAGTCCGATTGCGGCATTTTCGAAAAACACTTTGAATAATTCTTCCGATTCTTTCTGTATCTGTTTTGCTTTTTTTGCTTCGGTAATATCGGTCATCATTCCGAGCATACGGTAAGCTTTTCCGCTCTTATCAGTTATAAAAAACCCGTTATCACTCATATGAACATACTCATTATTGCTTTTACGGAATCTGTATTCCACTTCGTATGGCTCGTTTTCATTCATACATCTGTCCAGTTCTTTCAAAGCAGATTCTCTATCGTCAGGATGGATTTTACTTTCCCAGACATTTATATCGCCCATTTCAGTTCTTGTATGTCCGAGAATATCTTTGATATTTCCACTCCATATTATTTCGCCGGTTTTAGTATTATAATCATACACTACCTGCCTTGAAGATGCAACGATTAAATCATATCTCGTTTGCCATTCATCTTTTTCAACTTCTGCGGCTTTTCTTTCAATCGCAAAAGCAATTTGCGAAGAAACAAAACTCATTATACTTAAGTCATTTTCGCTGAATCTTGTTTTTTCATCGTATGACTGAATAGCCATTACACCAATAGGTTTACCAGATATAATCAGGGGAACTCCAAGCCAGTCAAAAGAATCCGCTCCAATCGCCATTACTTCATTATTCTTCACAAGTTCCTCGAACACCTCCGTTGTTGCAAGTATTGGCTTCCCCTTTCGCAGTACATATTCAGTTAATCCCTTTCCGGGTTTTTTAGGGGGAAACTGGTCGTCAAAATCATCTACAAAATAAGGAAAACTTATTAAATCTTTTTCTTTATCATATATTGCAATATAAAAATTCTGTACGTTGATTACCTTTCCAAGAGATGTGTGGATTGATTTGTAAAGTTCATCGAGATTTCCCGATGCAAGTGAAGAATTTGAAATTTCATACAAAACATTATTGATTTTATCCGCGTCAATGTGATTTTGTATTTCCTTTTTTTTCCGTGCGACTACGGTTCCGGATTTTATCTTTTTCGTAATTGTTTTTTTCTTTTTTAGTATCCTTTTTGTCATAAGTCTAATTAAAAGGATTATTAGGATTTATTGTAATTATAGGTTTTGTATTAAGGAGTCTGTCCATTCAATAAAATTAAATAATATATTATTAACAAAATATGATATTATCAGATACCTTTGTAAATTAATTTTTTTCAGGAATTAATTATAAAACGAAAATGTTTTATATAAAAAAAATATATGAATAAACTTTTTATTATATCTATTTTCTTAATTCTTATAATCGTATTCGGTTTTATGACAAAATCTGAAATACGATTCAACGCGGGAATAAAAAGTATGGATTCTCCAATCAGTATATCGGATATAAAAGTGAAAACAATGGATGGAATGGAAGTGCAATTGTCTGAATATTCCGGGAAAGTACTGTTGATTGTAAATGTTGCCTCACGTTGCGGATACACAAAGCAATACGACGGACTCGAAAAAATTTATGAGAAATATAAAGAAAGGGGATTTGAAATACTTGCATTTCCATGCAACGATTTCGGCGGAGAGGAACCCGGGACAAACGAAGAAATAAAAGATTTTTGCGAGACAAATTATAATATTACATTCAGATTATTTGATAAAATCAAAGTTCTCGGTGATGATAAAAGCCCGCTGTATGCAAAACTAATTCAGTATTCGCCCGGAGGGGATATAAAGTGGAATTTTGAAAAATTTTTAATCGATAAAAACGGAAATGTTGTTGGCAGATACAGAAGCAAAATAACACCCGAATCTGAAGAACTAACTTCTGCAATCGAAAGCGAATTGAATAAATAAATTATAATTTAGAGACTTCTGAAAAACAATAAAACCACAACTTGTCATTCCAGCGAAAGCTGGAATCCAGAAGAAAAACACAGTTTTATTTGTCGTATTAAAAAAATCATCGTTTTTCAGAAGCCTCAATTTAATTATTCCACAACCTTATTCAAATACTAGCGCGGACGTAAAGTCCGCGGCTACAGTTAAATACTTAATGTTTTTGTTAGTGTATTCCCGGTAAATTGGCTTTATGAAAGTAAAGTCCGCGGCTACAGTTGCAACCCTTTATCTCCCATTTTTTCGTAGTTGCAGTCATTTATTTTGAGAATATTTTTTTTGCAAAATTCAATAAAAACTTCTTCTGAATTTTCATATTCAAAGTTGTGTCCGAAAGATTTTGCCAATTGTTTTATTATTTTCCAGGTAGGTCTTGAATTGAATTTTTTTCCCTGTGTCCATCTGTCATTGTGTGCTCCGAATTTATCAAGACGGGATAAAGAATACTCACCGAGAATTCTTTCCTGCTCGAAAGTTGCAACTGCAGGTCTGATTCTCTGTATTCTTTTCTGAAAATTAATAAATGTTCCGTTTATCTCTGCATAAGTTGATTCAGGAAATTCGATGTCCGAATGTACACTGAGATTTGATTTAATATTGCTGTTGAGAATTAAATTTTCAAAATATTTGTGTGCATCTATAAGTCCATTCACTCTTGTTATATCTTCATTAATGCTATAAAGAATTTTATATTTTCCGGATTTAATTTCCGAAATATCTTTTTCCGTTGCTTCCCTGATTCCAAGCAGTTTTAATCCTGTTGAATTTGGTGTTTTGTCGGATTTTCTTAATATATCATCACCGAATGTTTCATCTGTGTTTGGAAAGTAAATAATATTTTCACTGTTAAAAACTTCGTTTGTAAATTTTTTGAATACATAGTTATCTTCCACAGTCGAAAAAGGAGAGGCGACAAAAAGAATTTCATCTTTTTTGTTTAATAAAATAGTGTTTGCTTTCGTAACAGCAATATCCCACTCAACAGGAATATGTGTCTCGCCGTTGTTTCTATTTCCTTCAAGTTTAATCAGCGGAGAATCAACTCTTAGCTTCCCATCATTTACGTATTTAATTGTATTCAGTCTTCCCCAGTCGCATAACCACCATTTGTTCACTTCCTGATTTACTCTTGGAGTAACTCTAAGAATTTCATTATTCCTTACGCCTATAATACTGTTGCATCCTCTTGAACATCCCGGACAAATACTATCTGTGAACGACATATCCCAAACCCTCGCCCTGAACCTGAAGTGTCTTGAAGTCAGTGCTCCCACAGGGCATATTTCGATTACATTCATTGAGTAAGGATTGTCAAGTTTTTCTCCCGGAAAAGTAGTAATTGTAACTTTCTCTCCCCGCTGAATGAAAGTAAGTTCCGGGTCCTTTGCAATTTCTTCGCAGAATCTGATGCATCTCGAACAACTTATACATCTTTCTCCGTCAAACATTACATTCGGTCCCAACTCAACTCTTTTATCCTTGTGATTTTTTTCCTCGTCGTATCTTGAATATCCTTTGCTGTATTTATATGCATAATCCTGCAGTTTACATTCTCCCGCTTCATCGCATATAGGGCAGTCAAGCGGATGATTGATAAGAAGAAACTCCATAACCGCATTTTGTGCTTTAACTGTTTTTTCAGATTTTGTATTTACCACCATTCCGTCTGATGCAAGGGTTGAACAGGCAATTGCAAGTTTTGGAATTTTTTCGATTTCCACCAGACATATTCTACAGTTACCTGAAATTGATAATCCCGGATGCCAGCAGAAATGCGGGATTTTTATCCCGTTTTCTTTGGCGACTTCAATCACCATTTGTCCGGGTTTAAATTCAAATTCTTTTCCGTCAATAATAATTTTGGGCATATAATGAATATACTTTTTAATCGTTTTTTATACCGTTGAAATCTTCGGTCAGGTCAATGCTTTCTCCTGTGAGAAATCTGAATTCATCCAGCCCGAGTTTTTCATCGGTTGCAATTTTCAAAAGAATTCTGTATTTTAAAAATAATTTAATCCGTTTACTTATAATTCCTTCCACAAAATTATATCTTTGCAGAGGATTTATTAAGAGCTTAAGTGTAAATGCTTTTCCTGTTGCTTTAAATCTCTGAAGCCATCTTTCAATTTCTGTCATAAATCCGATTCTTGACTGCACTCTTCCGGTTCCTTTGCATAAAATACAATTATCCGAAACACGGTGCAGAAGAGTCTGCCTTATTCTTTGTCTTGTCACTTCTATCAGTCCGAAATCGCTCATTGGGAGCAAAGTAACTTTTGCCCTGTCCCTTCTGAATTCCTTTTTGAATTCTTCATAAAGTCTTTTTTTATTTGCATCATCGTATAAGTCAATAAAATCAACAACAATTAATCCGCCGATATCTCGTAGCCTGCACTGCCTGACTACTTCTTTTGCCGCATCATAATTTATCTTGAGTGAGTTTTCCTCCTGGTTCTGAGACTTTGCATATTTCCCGCTGTTCACATCTATCACCGTCATTGCTTCTGTGGTTTCAATGACAATATATCCGGAATTTTTAAGCCATACTTTTTTGCTTAAGAGTTCTTCGATTTGTTTTTCGATATTAAAAACATCAAAAAGAGGAATTGATTCCGAATATAATTCGATTTTTTCCGCAGCATCGGGATGTACAAGGTCGATATAATTAAGAATTTCCCTGTACAACTTTTTAGAATCAATCACCATTTTGTGAATGTCATCCCTGAATAAATCCCTTATTACGGATGTAGTAGTTGAAACGTCTTTATAGATAATCGTTGGGGCTTTTGTCGTTTTCATACTGTTCTGCATCTCGTTCCACGTTTTTAAAAGTTTGTTCAGGTCGTCAAGTATCAATGATTCATCCTGCCCGGCAGCCACAGTTCTCACTATTACACCCATTTCTCTCGGAGTGTTTGCTCTGACTATCTGCCTTAGTCTTCTTTTTTCACGCGGATTATAAATCTTCCTCGAAATTCCAATTTTTCCGTTGAACGGCATTAATACGAGATATCTACCGGGAATGGATACTTTTGAAGTTACTCTTACTCCTTTTTTTCCAACCGGTTCTTTTGTAATCTGTACAATTATATCCTGTCCCGGCTCTAATGTCTCGGCGGGATTAAATCTCTCCCTTTGATATCCTCTTCCGCCATCCTTTGTATCTGTTTCATCTTCATCATCTTCTTCATCGATGTCTGAATCATCCCCGATTATTGAGGAATATTCTTCAATTGTATCATCGATATCCGAAAAATGCAGAAATGCATCCTGCGGAAAACCGATATTGATGAATGCAGCCCTGATACCGGGAAGTACCTTTGCAATTTTTCCAAGATAAATATCACCCACATTCCTGCTCTGGTCAGGATTTTCTGTAAAGAATTCGGATAATCTTCCGTCTTCTGTTATTGCTATTCTTACTTCATTGGAAGTAGAATTGATTAAAATCACTTTTCGCATCGTTCGGTATTGTATTTATATTATGCGACTATTACGAATTCATTGATGCAAGAAATTCCTTATTGGATTTCGTTCCCCGCATTTTTTCGAGAAGGAATTCCATTGCCTCAACCGGGTTATATTCCGCAAGCAGTTTTCTTAATAAATATATTCTGCTTAATATGTTGTTCTCGAGCAATAATTCTTCCTTTCTTGTACCTGAGCGGTTCAAATCCATTGCAGGAAATATTCTTCTGTCGGAAAGTCTCCTGTCCAGAATTATTTCCATATTTCCTGTTCCTTTGAACTCTTCAAAAATTACTTCGTCCATCCTGCTACCGGTTTCGATTAATGCAGTTGCGATAATAGTTAAGCTTCCGCCTTCATCTATATTTCTTGCCGCTCCAAAAAATCTTTTTGGTTTATGTAAGGCGTTTGCATCTACACCGCCGGATAAAATCTTTCCGCTGTGCGGAATTACAGTATTATGTGCTCTTGCAAGTCGTGTAATACTGTCAAGAAGTATCACGACATCTTTTTTAGCTTCGGTCAATCTTCTCGCTTTCTGAAGAACAACTTCCGAAACCTGTACGTGCCTGTCTGGCGGTTCGTCGAAGGTTGAACTGATTACTTCCGCTTTTACGTTGCGCTCCATATCCGTTACTTCTTCCGGTCTTTCATCAATCAATAAAACAATCATATGAACTTCAGGATGATTCCTTACAATACTGTTTGCAATTGTCTGAAGAATGATTGTTTTACCGCTTTTCGGCGGAGATACAATTAAACCTCTCTGACCTTTACCGATAGGAGTAAATAAATCCATAATACGCATTGCATATTCGCCGGGGATTGTTTCAAGATTGAGTTTCTCATTGGGATACAGAGGTGTAAGGTTATCGAATAAAATTCTGTCCCGTATGAGGTCGGGATTACCGAAATTAACCGATTCAACTTTAAGAAGTGCGAAAAATCTTTCGCCTTCTTTCGGCGGTCTAACCTGTCCGCTGACTGAATCACCGGTCTTGAGTAGAAACTTTTTGATTTGTGACGGGGAAACATAAATATCGTCCGGTGAAGGAAGATAATTATAATCGGATGCTCTCAGAAATCCGTAACCATCGGGCAGAACCTCAAGAACCCCCGATGCAAAAGCATATCCGTCGGATTGAGTTTTTACTTCGAGTATTTTGAAAATCAAATCCTGTTTCTTTAAATCTCCATACCCCGAGATATTTAATGCTTTTGCAATCTCTATCAGGTCTGCAACTTTCTTTTTTTTCAAAAGTGCGGCATCCTGTGACTGCGATGAATCGCTTTTTTCTTTTTCTTTAACTTTTTCTTTTTCTTCCATTTTTTAGTTAAAACTTAATTAGTTATATTTTAAAAATCTTGAATTTTCTGATTAATATTTTTCAGGTTTTATATCCAAAAATCTGAAGTTTTTATAATAGGTATTCAGAAGTGCTGTTTTAAAGCATTATTAAACTATTATAAAATATTACAATATTCAAGAGGAAAATGAAAAAAGGGAAATTTCACTATTTATATTAATCATTACTCATTAATCATTGTTCATTACCTTAGCAGGATATTAGACAGTAATGCAATCGTAAATCCATCTTTGATTTCAAAGTTAGCAATCATTTTCTTAATTTCCTTCCTGATAAACCATCCTGTTTCGATCACTTCGTTTGTATCGGAATGTTTGTGTGATTGCGTAACCCCTTTTGTGTAATAGCAGTGAAATTTCTGGTTGCTCGAACCAATTGACGGATAGAAATACCCCAGATAATCAAGTTTTTCTTTCTGTACCTCGCATCCCGCTTCTTCCCGCAATTCCTGAATTATACAATCCGAATGATGCTGGTCAGGCGGCACTGTTCCTGCCGGAATTTCCCATCCCGTAAAGTCACTAATGAATCTGTAACTTTTTACTAGAATAATTTCCTTCAGTATATTCTCCGCAACAATCCCGACGCCTTCCCTGTGATAATAACACGACTCATAATGCAAAATATTTCCGTCAGGTACTTTCACATCCTCTAATTTCAAATCAATCCATTTCCCCTTGAACCCTGTCTCCGAACTTATTTTCTCCCAATATTTTTTCATATATTATTAAATTTAATCTATAATAATCTGTAATCTGCAATTAGTTCTCATTAATCATTACAATTATTTTCTGCGCGAACTCACTGCATTTCAATTCCTTTGCCCCTTTCATCTGTTCTACAAAATCCTTTGTTACAAATTTGTTTTCGATTGTTTTTCTTAAAGCCTTCTCGATTAAATCCGCTGCTTCTTCCCAACCTATATATTCCAGCATCATCTTTCCCGATAAAATCAGCGATGAGGGATTCGCAATATCCATTCCCGCTATTGACGGAGCAGTGCCGTGTGTTGCTTCGAATATAGAATGCCCGGTTACGTAATTTATATTCGCTCCCGGTGCAATTCCTATTCCTCCCACCTGTGCTGCAACAGCATCCGATAAATAATCCCCGTTTAAATTTTCCGTTGCAATAATATCGAAATCAGATGGGTTGATTAATACAAGTTGTAAAGCATTATCCGCAATTATATCTTTAATGAGAATTTTTCCTTTTGCAAGTTCATACGCTTTCGCCCTGTTTGCGGCATCATATCCTTTTTCATTTTTTATTTTTTCAAATTCTCTCATTGAGAAAATTTTTCCTTCAAAATAATGCTCTGCAGTTTCGTATCCCCATAAAACAAAAGCACCCGAAGTATATTTCATTATATTCCCTTTATGAACAAGCGTGATTGATTTCCTTTTGTGTTTTATGGCATAGTCAACAGCCGCGTGCACAAGTCTTTCGGTGCCTGTACGTGAAATCACTTTTATTCCGACACCTATTTCAACATCATCCACAAGCGGTTCATCTGCTTTTTTCAGAAAAGCGTTCACCCTGTCCACCGTTCCGAATTTTATTTTTTCAAATTTTTCGGGATAATGCTGTTTAATAAAATTTAAAATTTCTCTGTTTTCTTCAGTCCTTGCCTGAAATTCTACTCCCGTATAAATATCTTCTGTATTTTCCCTGAAGATGAGCATATCAACCTTTTCAGGTCGCCTTGTGGGGGTCTCGATACCTCCGTAATATTTCACGGGTCTCTGGCACACATACAAATCAAGCACCTGTCTGAGATACACATTCAGCGATCGTATTCCTTTACCCACAGGGGTTGTAAGCGGTCCTTTCATTCCCACGAGATATTCATCGAAAACATTTATAGTAATATTTGGAATATATACCCCAAATTTGTTAAAAGACTTTTCTCCGGCATAAACTTCAAACCAGTTTATTTTTCTTTTATTATTATATGCTTTGCTTACAGCGGCATTAAAAACATCCTTTGCGGCAGACCATATTTCCGCACCTATTCCGTCACCTTCGATATATGGAATAACAGGATTATCGGGAACAAGCAAATTCCTGCCTTCTTTTCTGATTTTTTTCTGAACCATATTTTAAGTTACAAACAATAAAATATCTATAACACATAAAAATTTATCATTGTTCAAAAAATTTTACCACTGATTAGAACTGATGGGAACAGATTCACACTGAAAAAATCTTTAATTAATTCTTCAAAAGTCTGCTTGAATTAAAAGAAAAACTAATACTTCAAAAGTCTTATCGGGAAATAGTAGATTAAGTAAGTCAAGAAGACTTTTGAAGAAAACATGAACTTTTAAAGAAAACACGAAGACTTTTGTCCTTTATAAAAAAAATGGTCATTACTCATTGCTTATTAATCATTGTAAAGATATTTCATTGTTATTAAATCTCATTGTATTTAAATTAAAACTTTATAAATCCAATATAAATATTATGCCTGACAGAACTTATATTACTAAATCTTATGAAAATATTCTAGTATTTGAAACGGAAAATCCCGACGGATTGAGCGTTATTATTATTACTCTAAACCGCCCGAAAGCCCTCAATGCAATCAATATGCCACTTATGTCTGAACTCGTCGGAGTGCTTGAATATATTGATAAGGATGAATCAGTCGGATGTTCAATAATAACCGGCAGTGAAAAAGCATTCGCCGCAGGTGCAGATATTAAAGAAATGGCTGAAGCAAATGTGATTGAAATGTATTACCGCGAAATGTTCGAACGATGGGACAGGATGAGAAGGATTAAGAAGCCGATTATTGCGGCAGTAAGCGGATTCGCACTCGGAGGCGGTTGCGAGCTTTCTATGGTGTGCGATATTATTATTGCTTCTGAAAGTGCAAAATTCGGACAGCCGGAAATTAATCTTGCTATTATTCCCGGTGCAGGAGGAACTCAGCGTCTCGTGAAAGCAATCGGTAAATCTAAAGCGATGGATATGATTCTTACCGGTAAAATGCTCAGCGGGAAGGAAATGTTCGATGCGGGACTGGTGGCAAGAGTTGTAAATAATGAAACATTGCTCGAAGAAACATTGAAACTTGCAAAGGAAATATCTTCAAAACCTACTTTCGCCGTACAACTTGCAAAAGATTCAATCTTAAAATCATACGAATTATCCCTCGAATCGGGAATTGAATATGAACGGAAAAATTTCTATTTGTTGTTCGCTACTGAAGATAAATTTGAGGGGATGAAAGCATTTATCGAAAAACGGAAACCAGTCTGGAAACAAAAATAATTTATCATAGAAAATAATGAAAATAAAAATTCTTTTATTTATTTTAATAATTTTTACTTTCGCTGGAAATTCTTATTCTCAAATTGAAGTTAACATCACAAACGGCGGGGATTTAAAAGCAGAGCAGATTATTGAAATGTTCAAGCCCGCTTTGATTTCCATCTGGTACAGCGGAAAAAATCCCTATGACTATTTCAGCAAAAGCCCGAAAGATACTATGCTTATAAGCGGAAGCGGATTTATTATTTCGGAAGATGGTCTTGTCGGGACAAATTATCATGTAATAGAACAAATTGACAGCATAATAATTAAAACAAGCGACAGTTCTTTTTATAATGCAGAAGTAATTATGACGGATGAAAAACAGGATTATGCACTTCTTAAAATAATAGATTCTACCGGAAAAAAATTTCCGTTTGTAAAACTCGGGAATTCAGATGATGTCAAACAGGGACAGGATATATATGCAATCGGAAGTCCGTTCGGATATGAATACACAATTTCTCAGGGAATTGTTGCGGGAATCAGGTTGAATGAAAAAGTCAGTTTTTATGACCCGATAACTTACATGCCGTTTGAAAAGGTATTTGATAAAGTCATTCAGATTACTGCGGCAATTTCTCCCGGTAACAGCGGAGGAGCGCTCTTTAATTCAAAAGGGGAAGTCGTTGGAATTACGGCTTACGGATATATGGGATACGGCAATCTGAATTTTGCAGTTGCTATAAATTCCTTTAAAGACCTTGTAAAAATGATTGCAGATACAGACGGTGATGCAAAAGAAAAAATGGAAAAGAAAAAAAAGGAAACGATTTTTAATACAAAATATAAGTTAGCTACAAATATTAAGAGTGAATTGTACTACGACTGGCACTATTCAAAGCAGAAAGATACAATGAAAGTTTACGACACTTTGATTGTAAAAATGGATTCCGCAAATAAAGTCAACTTTGCAAAAGCGGAATCATATTATCAGAAATGTATGGATATATTCCCTGATACATTTTTTGTTTACAGGGACTTGCTCGATTTATATGTTTTTACGGAATCATTCAAAAAAGCAGAAGACCTGTACAAAGAAATTCGGGAAAGATTTACGTCTGATAGTCTTTTGAATTCACTTTCCTCAACTCTTGCAAGTGCTTATTCTACTTCAAAGGATTATAACAAGGCGCTGATTTTTTATGAAAAAGTTCTTAAGGTTGATACAAATGATGTTTTTATTTATTATCAGATAGGAAATCTGTATGAGAAGATGGAGATTTATTCAAAAGCAGTGGATGTGTATAATAAATTGATTAAGCGTGATTCTACTTATATACTTCCGTACATTCAGCTCGGGCAGATTTATTACAAAAAAGATAAAGATTATAAAAAAGCAAAAAAAATTCTTGAAAATGCATACGTAAGGGCAATGACAGGATATGGAAATTATACAGACCTTTATTATTATCTCGGAATGATTGCAGTTTCAGAAGAAAGAAAACTCGATGCAGTAATGTATTATAACGATTTGAAAAACACTTATGGTTATACGGTGGAAGACCAGAACAAGAAAAAAGAATTGTATTTTGCAATTTTGAAAATGAATGAATGATTTCGTTACTACGCAGGAGCGTAGTAACGAGAGTGAATGCTTTTTCAATTAATAATAAAAACTAAAAAGTACAAATTCTTTTTGTATTGTTAGAAAAATAAAAAATAAAGATTTTTAGCTAAATAATTTTTTCTTATGATTCATAAACACGATTTAATTATTGTTGGTGCGGGACTTGCAGGACTCAGAGCCGCAGTAGAAACCTCTCAGTATTCCGATGTTGGAGTGATATCCAAACTTTTTCCCACCCGCTCTCACTCCGGAGCCGCTCAGGGAGGAATTGCCGCCGCACTTGGAAATGAAGAACCGGATTCTGTCGAATGGCACATTTTCGATACTGTTAAAGGAAGCGATTATCTCGGCGACCAGGATGCAATACAAATGATGTGTTCGGAAGCTCCCGAAGTGATAATCGAACTTGAACATATGGGCTGTCCGTTCAGCAGAACAAATGAAGGAAAAATCGCTCAGAGACAATTCGGGGGTCACACAAAAGAAGTTTCCGACGGAAGCGGAGGAACTAAAAGAGTACCCGTACTGAGAGCGTGTTATTCTGCCGACAGAACCGGACACGTAATACTTCATACTTTGTATGAACAATGCGTAAAAAGAAATGTACGCTTCTATTCGGAATATTTTATTTTATCTCTAATCATCAGGGATAATGTTTGCAGGGGACTTACTGCATTCAATATCCGCGACGGACAGATTCACACTTTTCACGCAAAAGCAGTTATGTTCGGAACAGGCGGATACGGAAGGGCATTCAGAGTTACTTCAAATGCCTATGCAAATTCAGGCGACGGGGTAGCAATTGCTTTTCGTGCGGGAATTCCGCTTGAAGATATGGAATTCGTTCAGTTTCATCCCACCGGACTTTATCCGCTTGGAATTCTTGTAACCGAAGGTGCAAGAGGTGAAGGAGGGTATCTTAAGAATAAAAACGGCGAGCGGTTTATGAAAAATTATGCTCCCACCGTGATGGAACTTGCTCCGAGAGATATGGTTACAAGAAGTATTCAGACTGAAATTAATGAAGGAAGGGGAATTGACGGAAGAGATTTTGTTAATCTTGACCTCACACATATCGGAGAAGCAAGAATAAAAGAAAGACTACCGGAAATAACAGGATTTGCAAAAACATATGCTGGTATTGACCCTGTAAAACAGCCGATTCCGATTCTTCCCACTGCACACTATTCAATGGGCGGTATTCCTACAGACCTGCATGGAAACGTAATTGCTGATGAAAAAGGCACACCTGTAAAAGGATTCTTTGCCGCAGGCGAATGTGCATGTATATCTGTCCACGGTGCAAACCGTCTCGGTACAAATTCACTTCTCGATGCAGTTTGTCATGGAAGAAGAACAGGAAAAAATATTGTAAATTATTTAAAAGAGGCAGAGTTTTTCCCGCTTCCTGATGATGCAACAAACAAGGATAAAGAAGTATTCAGTAAACTTTATGCGACTACTTCAGGTGAGAATGCAGATAAAATCAGAGTGAGATTAAAAGAGGAAATGATGAATAAATGCGGAGTGTTTAGAAATGAAAAAGATTTAGTGTCAATGCTGGATACTATTCACGAATTGAAGGAAAAATTTAAGAATGTTTATATGATGCATAAGGGAATAGCATTTAATACGGAACTGATGGAAATACTTGAAATCGGGAATCTGCTTGAATTTTCAGATGCAATAGTAACAGGTGCACTTGAAAGAAAAGAATGCCGCGGAGCACACTGGAGAACCGACCATCCGAGCAGGGATGATGTGAACTGGCTGAAACATACATTTGCATATAAATCCGATAAGGGAATTGATTTAAAATATAAACCCGTTAAAATTTTAAACTATCAACCACAGGAAAGAAAATACTAATGAAAGTTACATTATCAATTTTAAGATTTGACCCTGAAAAGGACGAACAGCCATACAGAAAAGAATATTCGATAGACGTTGACCCAACGTTCAGAATACTCGACTGTCTTGATAAAGTGAAATGGGATATAGACGGAAGTCTTACCTATAGGCGTTCATGCTCGCATGGTATCTGCGGTTCGGATGCTATGATGATTAACGGGAAAAATATGCTTGCCTGTCAGGTACTCGTGCAGGATTTTAAAAAGAAATATATTAAAATCGACCCTCTTCCGTCGCTTCCGATTATTAAAGACCTCGTGGTCGATATGGATAGTTTCTTTAAAAAATATGAAATTGTAAATCCGTATCTGATTACAAAAGAACATCCGCCGGTAAAAGAAAGATATCAGAGCCAGGAAGACAGGGCGGTAATAGATGAAGCGGTGAATTGCATTTTATGCGGTGCGTGTTCTGCATCCTGCCCCTCGCTTTGGACAAATGAAAATTATCTCGGACCTGCGGCAATGCTGAAAGCGTACAGGTTCGCATTCGACAGTCGAGATGATGCAACTAATGAACGGCTTGATGCAGTAGATAATTCAGACGGTTTATGGAGATGTCATACAATCTTCAATTGTGTGGAAGTATGTCCGAAGGAAATAAATATCACCTGGCATCTATCACAACTTAAGAAAAAATGTGCAATGCGGGAATTGTAATAGCACACAGACTACACAGATAAAACAGATTTTCACAGTAATTAACAGATTCTCACTGTTTTTAATAATAAGAATAATCTGTGGAAATCCTGTAACAATCATTGAAATTCAGTGGCAAAAAATTTATTAAATCAGCGTCAAAAATTAAAATGCAAAATTTAAAAGTATCAATCATTCAATCCCGAATTTTCTGGGAAGATATTAAAAAAAATCTTTCTTCATTTGGAAAGAAAATAGACAGCATTAAAGATAAGACCGATTTAATAATTCTTCCAGAAACCTTTTCTACAGCATTCACAATGAATGCAAAATATGTGGCTGAGGATATGAACGGTTATGCCGTAAATTTTCTGAGAGAAAAATCTTATGAAAAAAAATCTTTTATTTGCGGAAGTGTAATTATAAAAGAAAAGAATAAATATTATAACAGATTGATTTTAGCTTCTCCTGATGGGGAAATACGATATTATAATAAGCGTCATTTATTTTCAATGGCAGGGGAGAATAAAGTTTTCACTCAGGGGAATAAGCAACTTATAGCAGTTATAAAAGAATGGAGAATCGCATTCTTTGTCTGTTATGATTTACGCTTTCCCGTCTGGTGCAGAAATAAAAACAATTATGATGTTGCTGTGTTTGTTGCAAACTGGCCAACTGTAAGAATTTCTGCGTGGAAATTCCTCCTCATTGCCCGAGCTGTTGAAAATCAGAGCTATATTGTCGGAGTAAACAGGACAGGTGTCGATGGTAATGGCATCGGTTGTAACGGACAATCGGCAATTATCAATCCCTTTGGAGAATATATAATTAATGCAAAAACGAAAAACGGAATCTTTTCCGCTTCATTGAATCATAAAGTACTAGAAGATTACCTCAAAAAATTCCCCGCATTTAAAGATGCTGATAAGTTCAACATTTCTAAAAAAACCGTTTAAATATAGATATTGTTAAATTCAAAAATTATCAATACATCTATGTAATTTTATAAATAAAACTATTGAAGTAACTTTCGATGGCAGTTCACTTACTTCCGGAATTTATTTTTATAAGTTGAAAGCAGGAGAATATATTGAGACTAAAAAACTTGTATTAATAAAATAGTCAGGTACGATTGCTTTTTTTTCGCAGCTAAATTATAAAAAATGAGAAAAATAATTTTTCCCATTAAGTATTTATTCTTGCCGAACGAAAATCCGGAATTTTGTAATTTCAATAATTTAATATCCCGGAATAATTAGTAATACTTTTATTATATTTAGTTAAAAACTGATAACTTTTTTATTAATGGTTAATTATTTATTTTTACATCTAACTATAATTAAGTAATATTATGAAAAAATTATTTTTTACCGTACTTGTTATTCCGTTCTTTGTTTTTGTAATATCTGGTTTTTTTTCTTATAATAAAAATACAATTGAAGATTTTAAATACACAAAAGTTAAGATTTATCTGAATTCAGCAAATGATATTCAGACACTTATGTCAGCAGGAATTCCTGTTGATGAATATTGGGGAAATGTAAAAGACGGGATTATTGTAGATATAAATGATGTCGAATTTGGAAAACTTAAATCTTCCGGATTTAAATATGATATAATTATTGAAAATCTTTCAGATTATTATAACAACCGGCAATCTATAATACCATTGGAAAATATTAAAAACAGTGAGTTAATGCATCAGGATAATATAACCGGTTACACTCTTGGAACTATGGGCGGTTTTCATAAATATACTGAGGTGGTTGCGGTTCTCGATTCTTTGATTGCAAAATATCCTAATCTGATATCACTTAAACAAAATATTGGTACATCCTGGGAAAACAGAACAATCTGGCAGGTAAAAATTTCCGATAATCCTAATGTGAATGAATCTGCAACGGAACCCGGAATTTATTTTGACGGTCTGCATCACGCCCGTGAACCGATTTCGATGGAAGTTCAACTTTACTATATGTACTGGTTATGTGAAAATTACGGGACGAATCCCGAAGCTACGTATCTCATAAATAACCGTGAAATATTTTTTGTACCCGTTGTCAATCCTGATGGTTATGTTTATAACCAGACAACAAATCCTAATGGCGGAGGAAGCTGGAGAAAAAACCGCAGAAATAACGGCGGTTCATACGGAGTGGATTTAAACCGGAATTATGCATACGGCTGGGGGTATAACAACGGCTCGAGCGGTGACCCTTCTTCCGATACATACAGAGGTCCTAACCCGTTTTCAGAACCTGAAACAAGTGCAATAAGGGATTTTCTCCTTGCAAAACATCCTAAAATCGGATTGTCTATTCATTCGGTTGCGGGTTCTTCACTAAATCCATATAGTTATACCGATACTGCAATACAGTATGAAATTTATCAGGATTTCAGTTCGGAGTTTGGTGCAACACATCAGTATCCATATGGTACAGTAAATGAAATGCTTTCATATTATTCAAGCGGTACGACCCGTGATTATATGCACGTTACGGGAACTTACGGATGGACTATTGAAATTTCAGGGTCGGGTTTCTGGCCTGCATCAAGCGAAATTATTCCTCTTAATACCCTCAATCTGCCGATGATGAAATATATAAGCTGGGTAGGTGGAGCATATCCGAAAATGCAGAATTTCACAGTTGCCGGCAGAAGATGGGTCGGGAAAAATGATACCCTTCAGTTGCAGATTGCAGTAAGAAATAAAGGTCTGTCTCAAACATCAAAAAATGTTGTTGTAGAAATGTCAACAAATTATGTAAATGCAACTCCGCTGGTGAATTCAGTTAATTATGATAGTATTCAGGTTAAACAAATTAAAACAAATACTTCTAATCCTTTCAAATTCAAAATTTCATCTTCTGCAGTAATATCCGATAATATGCAGTTTGTTTGTACAATAAAGCAGGAAGGTGTAATTGCTTCAAAGGATACATTTTATATTACGGTTGGAAAAACAGATTCACTATTTTATGATAATGCGGAAAACGGATGGTCAAACTGGACGAGAAGCGGAACAGGAAAACAATGGGATACGACTTATGTCAGTTCCTGGAAAGGTTTAAAATCTTTTGCGGATTCGAGATACGGAAATTCGTCAAACAGTACTGCAAATTATTTTACACTCACTCCATCAATTAATCTGTCAAACAGGATTAATCCGCGGCTTGAATATGCGGTTAAATTTGCAACGGAACCCGGTTATGACTACGCACGAATTCAAATAAGTACAAATTCAGGTACAACCTGGATTAATCTTCCCGGAAGATATACGACTATATTTTCCTCACAACCCTCATATATAGGTCTTAAATATTGGGTCTATGAACAAATAAATTTAAATTCATACATAGGACAAAATGTAAAATTCAGATTTTATTATTACACCGACAGCGGAACACCGGGTGATGGTATTTATATAGATGAATTCAGAGTTGTCGATTATAAAGATAATACATTGGGAATTACTCAAACGGGTAATGAATTGCCTGATAAATTTTCTCTCGAACAAAATTATCCTAATCCATTCAATCCAGTAACGAAAATTTCATTTTCGTTACCGTCAAACGTCAGACGCCAGACGCAAGACGTAAAATTATATGTCTTCGACATAGTTGGAAAAGAAGTACAAACTTTAGTTGACGAGCAACTACAACCCGGCACTTATGAAGTAACTTTCGATGGTAGTTCACTTGCTTCCGGTATTTATTTTTATCAGTTGAAAGCCGGAAAATATATTGAGACTAAAAAACTTGTATTAATAAAATAAACAATGGGGTTTCTGCCTCTGCCTGGCACAGACAGATGTTTCATTGGAAATGATAAACTTTCTGAAGTTTATTATTAATTAGAGACTTATGAATAACGATGCTTTTATAAAAACGACAAATAAAAAACTGTGTTTGTCTTCTGGATTCCAGTGTTCCCAGCCTTCGCTGGGACTGGAATGGAAGGTTGTGGTTTTATTGTTTTTCGGATGTCTCTACTTATTCACCTATAACGGTATATATTTCCCTATGTGCTGAGTCGACAAGTGGTATCATTTTCTGGTACATTGCCTCCCATTCGGTTGAACCAAGCATATCCTGTATCTTAGATTCAAAATCCGCAAGCGATTCATGCCCCGATTCAAACACCATTGTATATGAATCACCAGTCAAATCAAACATTGCCCTGACGGATTTTACTCCTTTATTTTTCATCAAACCAATCGCTTCTTCAATAATCGGTTTTATATCTTTTGCCTTCCCGAATTTTAAATGAAATACATTTCTTACTATTATCATTTTCTTTCTCCTTATGTTTTGCTAATAATTTTTAAATGTTCTTTATGTGTATAACAAAAATAAATCAATTAAGTTCTTTTTTCTCTTGATTCTTTAACTTCGTAACTTCATAACTCTGAACTCCTAAGTTAATCTTTAACATTGCACATTCTTTTCAATATCAATATTTTTATCAAAATTAAATTTAATTCAATGAAAAATTTATTATTCTTTTTAATACTTATTATCACATCTTTGTTTTTTTCCGGATGTCCATATTCATCAAAATTCCCTATAGATAAACCTTCTTTAAAGGTAGAAAACAATTTTCTGGGAAATTGGATAGAAGAAAAATCTTCATATTGGATATATGAAGTTAAAAAACTCAATGACTATGAATACCTTATTTATCAAACTCCACAAGATACCACAACTGATGTTGATACCAGCAATACCGGACCTGAATCTTTTGAATTTAAAAAAGATTTTTCTGAAAAAACCACTTATTATGCACACTTCTCCAAAATCAAAGATTTTATATTTCTGAATCTTTTAGAAAAAAAGAATGATGTCTGGGAATCTGAAAGTTATTACATATATAAATTTGATTTGAAGAATAATGATGAATTTAAATTAACTGAAGTAACTTCGCTGATTAAGGAAAAGTTTAATAACTCTGCGGACTTAAAAAAATATATTGAAAAATATATGGATGCCGGGATGAGCTTCTTCTACGGTGAAGAAAAGGTTTACAAAAAACTATTATAAATTAAAAATTCATTAATGAAAAAAAATATTTCTATATTAATTTTTCTTGTTTTCACTCAGATAGCAAATTCACAGATTATTCACTCTGGTAAAATTGATTCTCTTCTTAACCTTGTTTCATTAAATAATATTCTGAAATTTAACCGCGAACTAAGCGGTGATACAATGACAACAATCGGCGGTTTGCCATATTTGATTTATTCTAGATTTTATCAGTCCCCTTCGAATATTAAAGCCGCCCAATACATTCTCGAAAAATTTCAGAGTTTCGGACTTAATGCAAGGTATCAGGTGAATAACTCAACTAACATAAATGTAATCGGTAAAAAAACCGGTACTAAATACCCGAACCAGTATATTATTGTAAGTTCTCATTATGATAATATTTTAAATAACTTTCCTCTACCGACCGATACCGTACATGGTGCGGATGATAATGCGTCCGGAACCTGCGGCGTGCTTGAATGTGCAAGGCTTCTTGCAAATTTTAATCCAAATTACACTATCTTATTCATTGCCTTCGATGAAGAAGAAGTGGGATTATGGGGAAGCAGGGCTTATGCAGATTCTGCATTTGCGAAAGGAGATTCGATTATTGCTGTTTTCAATATGGATATGATTGCATGGGACGGGAATAATGATTTCAAACAAACTATTATGACTGATAATAATTCCGATGTTCTTGCAAATGATTATATCGCTGTTTCACAGTCTTATTCTCTCGGACTTACTTTTAATAAAGGTTTGAACAGCGGCGGAAGTGACCACTGGTATTTCTGGCAGAGGGGTTATAAAGCCATTACATCAATCGAACATTCTGCTGATTTTAATCCATACTATCATACCATAAACGATAATTTTTCTCACATTACACAGCAGTATTTTCTACGGCTCGTGAAAGGTGCTTTGGCCACAGTAGCAACCTGGGCAATGGATTACAAGTGTTTTATTTCCCATACTCCGCTTCAATCAACCCTTGATACATCTGCAAGGACCGTTACAGCAAAAATATATTATCCATTTCCCGTTGGAGGAGGTTCTAATGCTCCAAGATTGTATTTCAAAGTTGGCAATGGAAATTATAATTTTGTAAATGCATACAATATTTCAGGTAATAATTATTCATTCAGGATTCCGGGAAATCCGCCGGGTTCTAAGGTATCATATTATATAGCAGCACAGGATTCAACAGGAAACTATGTAATTACTTATCCGGAAGGAGGGAGCGGGTCCAATCCACCTGGAACTAATCCGCCTTCAAATCCAATTGTTTATTATATCATATCAACATTTAATCAATGCTCAAACACTGTCCCGAAACCGATTT
>Ga0233425_10001705_pt1 | contig 47311 bp, 33 predicted proteins | sample Watercolumn_Towu_2_FD_181712 | JGI IMG/M metagenome (GOLD analysis project Ga0233425, IMG submission 181712) | Freshwater microbial communities from Lake Towuti, South Sulawesi, Indonesia - Watercolumn_Towuti2014_140_MG | ecosystem: Environmental > Aquatic > Freshwater > Lake | place...
GGGGACGAAGCGCGCTTTCCAGAGAAGCTTGGCTTGGGGGGGGACGAAGCGCGCTTTCCAGAGAAGCTTGGCTTGGGGGACGAGGGGCGGCCCTTGCCGTGCTTTGAGCCGGGGTGACCGTGGAAGTCCGAGGTCCGCGACGACCACGGGCGACCCGACGGGCCGGACCCGCGTACCCTGCGACCGCTGCTCCTGTCCCTGCCCTGCTTCTGCCCCACGCGTGCACCTCCGCTTCCCTCTTACCACAGGAGCGTGGCCGAACCAAGCTGAACGGGCAAGCGGGCCAGGGTGATCGCAAACTCGAGAAGCGGGTGCATGTAGCCGAAGTCGGTGAAACCTGGGTACGCGGGCGGGCCGGGCCGCCTGCCGCCCGCGCGCGTTGGTCGAACGCCTCGAACGCCAGCGGCGACAGAGAGGCCGTCGTGACGGGTCACTCCCCGACTTGCTTCGCCTATGGCGAAGATACTGCCGTCGTGACGGGTCACTCCCCGACTTGCTTCGCCTATGGCGAAGATACTGCCGTCGTGACGGGTCACTCCCCGACTTGCTTCGCCTATGGCGAAGATACTGCCGTCGTGACGGGTCACTCCCCGACTTGCTTCGCCGAGCACGCTCGGAGTGTGTGAGTTCCAGAGAAGTTGGCCGCCAGGGGACTTCAGCGAGGTTCACCGATCTGGACTACATACACCCGACTCCAGCTTGCCGCTTGACATCATGATGCTTCAATGCCTAACATCAAGATGCTCCGGGGGTGAACGACATGCGGAGGACGACGTTGGCGTTGGAGGAAGGCCTGGTGACTGCGATGAAGAAGCGCGCGGTGCGGGAACGGACCAGCATGACCGAGCTTGCCAACCGGCTTCTCAGGGATGCGATGCGGCAGACTCGGACGCCGGAGCCGCCGTACTTCGAGTGGAGGACATTCAACTGCGGCGGACCGCCACTGGTGGATCTCAACGACCGTGACGCTCTCCTGGACGCGATGGAGGAGTAATGCGCTTCCTCGTGGATTCCAACGTCCTGGTCTCTGCCGCCATGGAGGAAAGCCCCGGGCATGCTGACGCCAGGGCGGTGCTGCTGGCTCTTGCCCGAAAACCCGTCTCCTGGTGCGTGGGCTGGGTCAATCTGTATGAGTTCATGCGCATCTCGACGCACCGCAAGGTGTTCAGGAGACCTCTCGCGTGGGACACGGCATTCGACATCGTCGAGCGTCTGCTTCACCACCCTGGCCTCGAGGTCCTGCAGGAAACGGCCGCGCACCTGGCCGTGTGCCGGAGCCTGGCCGGCACTGCGGGCGGGGCAGCAGGCAACTTCGTCCACGACTGTCACGTCGCTGCGCTGATGCAGGAGCATGACGTCCGGACGATCGTCACGGCCGATGCCCATTTCCGCCGGTTCGGGATCTTCGAAGTCCTTGGCACGGCGCAGCTGAAGGAGCGTCTGGCATGAACCTGACGGCTGGGACCGCGTTCGTGGGCGGGTTGCTGACCTTCGCCAGCCCCTGCGTGCTTCCCCTCATCCCGATCTACCTGTCCGTGCTTCTCGGCAGCGCAGTGGAGGAGGTGGAGAGCGCCGCGCAGCGCTTCAGGCTGCTGCGCAACGGAGCGCTGTTCGTCCTCGGGTTCATGCTCGTGTTCACCGCGCTGGGCCTCACCGCATCCGCCGCGGGCCAGTTCCTCGTGCAGCACCGCCTGCTGTTCCAGCAACTCGGCGGGCTGCTCGTGTTCTTCTTCGCTCTCAAGTTCCTCGGCCTCATCAGACAAGGGGTCATGGACAGCGAGAAGCGATTCCAGCTCAGACTCGGCCAGGACAAGGGCATCTCCGCCGCGGGTGCTTTCCTCATCGGCCTGACCTTTGCATTCGGATGGACCCCGTGCATCTCCCCCATTCTGGGCAGCATCCTCATGGTCACCGCGGTGTCGGGCGGGGGGCTGGCGGGAGGCGCGTGGCTCCTGTTCCTGTACAGCCTGGGCATCGCGCTGCCGCTGCTGGTCGTGGCAGCGTGTGCTCACTCCGGTACCGCGCTGCTCAGGAAGGTCAACCGCTTCATCCCGCGCATCGAGAAGGCCACGGGCGTCGTGCTCGCGGCGCTCTCGGTTCTCATGGTCACCGACTCCGTGAGCCTGCTCTCCTTCGAGCCCCGGGGCGGCAGCTCGGCCCGCATCTCCACCGACATCGTGCGCAAAAGCCGGGAGTCGTCACTGGAACAAACGGCAGCGAAGTCCGCAGAATCCTCGCCGGTTCCGGGCAGTACCGCATTGCCGGCCGGCCGGGGCGGGACGGCATCGCCCTCGGTTCCCGGCGAGGCCGATTCGGCCAACGCCACGGGCGGACCGTCTGCCGCAGGACCCTCGGCACAGCAATGCACCGCGGAGTCCTCCTCCTGCGGCATCGGGGGAGAGCCGGGTGAGCAGGAAACGTCGGTGGACGTGGCCGCGCTGACCCGTGGTCCCCGGGTCATCGAGTTCTACAAGCCCGACTGCCCCGCGTGCCTCCGGATGGTGCCGGTGCTCCAGGGTCTTCACGAAACCTGCTCGGGCCTCGGCCTCGACCTGGTGCAGCTGGACGTCTCCCTGCCCGAGAACCGGGCCGTCGCTGCCCGCCTGGGTGTCGTGGGCACCCCCACGCTGCTCTTCTTCGACGGCACGGGACAAGAGCTTTCCCGCCTGATCGGCTACCAGGAGCTGGACGCGGTCCGCCGCGCCGCAGCCATCCTCATGGGCGAGCAGTGCGCGGAGTTCCTGCCCCTCGATTGAGAACCGGCCGATCTTCATGGAAGCGCTTAGCGGCCGTCCGAGAGCGGTTCAAGGCTAGCGATCGGGCAGCCCGAGGTCGTCGGACTTGAGACGCGCAAGCAGTTCCTCCGGCGTCAGCACCACCAGGCTCGCCTTGCGGAAGCCAGCCGCGTCCCGGGTGACCAGGATGTCGGCACCGGCCAGACGCCCCGCCTCGTGGAGGACCGCGTCCTCGAAGTCGTCGATGCGGGACCGCAGCGCACCGGCAACCACGTCGTGGTCCACCTGTGCCAACTGGAAGATGTCCGTCAAGCTGGCGATTGCCCTCGAGGCACGGGCCTTTCCCACCCACTTCGTCGTCAGGTAGTGGATGGTGGTCACGGTCGTGGCACACAGCACCGCCTGCAGCTGCCGAGTCTCCGCCGCGGCCATGATCCTCGCCGCACTGCGTGCGAAAGGTTCCCGTGAAAGCAGCGCGTCGAGCACCACGTTCGTGTCCAGGATCACTTTCATCGGTGCTTCTCTTCCAGGTGCTTCCTGTGGGCGCCCCGGTCCAACCGGGATCCCTTCAGGAGCCCCACCAAGCGAGCCGTCCTGGGAGGCAGCCGGAGAGGCTCCTTCTCCTGTTCTGCCAGAGTGTCGAGGTAGTCCGACACGACCCGCGACAGCGATTTCCCGCGCCTGCCGGCCCATCGTTTGCCGGCCCGGATCACCCTGTCGTCCAACCGCAACGTGAGCTTGGTCTGCATGTTGCCTCCGGCGTGACGTATAAACCGTTTGTAATTATACGTCACCACCGGGTGCCTGGCAAGCTCTCAGAATCTTGCAGCGACGGCCAGGAAAGGCAGAGGTATTCCGACGGCTGGCGCCCTCTCGTTGAGCGCGAACGGCACGACGCCGGAGAGATCGGCTGAGAAGCCAGGCCCCGCGAACCTCAGCCCCAGGCACACGTTCGAGCGGGAAATGGCGAACTCGTCGTTCTGCTCGTCCGCGTAGGGACCCACGTAGTCCTCGCTGTAGTCAATGTACGAGAGCTCGCCCAGCAGCTTCCATCTCTCGGAGAGCCCCAGGTAGAGACCCGCAGAGAGAAGCCAGAGGCCCTTGTCGTACGAGCCGTCTTCCTCGCCCACGGCCCAGGAAGTACCTCCGCCCACGGACAGGACACCCTCGTGCTCACCACCCCACAGGAGAGCGTCCGCCAGGACGAGTCCGCCTGCGAGAGTCAGCTTCTCCCCCCCCCTGCCCGAATGCCGGGGTTCCCACCCCGTCCCGAAGGTCGGCATCACGCTCACCAGGAAGGTCTCCGTTCTCGCGACTTGGACCTTGAGGCCGGCGTGCAGGACGATAACTGGAAACGGCAGGAAGCCTGCCGTCAGCGTGACTCGATCGGTCAGGCCCACCGATGCCCCGAGCAGCAGGATCTCGTAGTCGTTTACGGTCACCGAGCCGGCTGGCAATGTCTCGGCTGTGGAAAAGAGTATGTTCCTGTCTGAGGAGGCATCTGAAGTCCTACGTGCATCGAGTGCGCCTTGCTGAGCGACGGCCCATTCGGGCAGAAGCAAGGGAATCAGCCCCACCATCACAGCAAGCCTCACATGAAAGCCTCTGTCGGTCCCCCTGTCCACGTTCCCCCCAGCTTCAGCAAGCAGAGGCGGTTATACCCATCCTCACCCAGGGAGTCCAGCGCTACTCCCTGTTGTGTGTCCCCATTCGACAATTGACCGATTCTACGTGAATTCGGTCAGTGTAACGGCCGGTTTTGCATCAGTGAGGTCATGACCGGAGCCGGCACGACCGAGGTCAGGTGGCGGCGGCCCTACTGCCTGGAGGCTGTGGGTCAGTCTTTCGCCCTTCCGGAGAGTGCCCAGGCAGCGGGAAGGGCCAGCACGCCGGGCACCAGCACCCGCGCATCCGGGTCGTTCGACAGCAGCAGCGACGCCAGCAGCGGCTTGTCCAGCAGCTCCTGGAGGCCGCGCAGGTGGCGGGCGTCCGAGGCCACCACCCGGCGGGTCATCTTGATCTCGATGGCGACAAAACCGTCTTCCCGCTCCAGCAGCAGGTCCACCTCCCGGCCGTCCTGCGTCCTGAGATGCATGGGTTGAGCCGGCAGCGCGGCCGTCCTGACCTGCTTGATGACCTCCGCTGCCACGTAGGACTCGAACTCCTCGCCGGTAGGCGGCCCGGTGCGGCCGGTGATGCTCCTGTGCACCCCCGGATCCACGAAGTGGAGCTTGGGCGTCGACGCCAGGCGCTTGCGGAGATTCCGCCTGAAGGCAGGAAGCAGCAGCACCTGGTAGCTGAGCTCGAGGTACCGCAGGAATCTGCGTGCCGTGTCCACGGAGATGGAGGCGGATCGTGCCACCTCGCTCAAGCTCACCGTCATGCCCGTCCGCAGAGCAGCGGCCTTCTGCGCGGACACGAACGGCTCCAGGTCCCGAAGCGCTGCCAGGTCCGCGACGTCGCGTTCCAGGTATGTCCTGCGGTAGTCGGCAAGCCAGGTCGCACACTCGTGGTCCAGCAGATCCCCCTTGTGCACCGACGGCATACCACCAAGGGCGCAGTAGCGCTCGAACGCCCTCTGCGCGGCCGGGAGGACTCTGTCTGCCGGAGTCGTTGCGAGCAGGGCGGAATCGGGCTCTCCACCGCGCCGCAGCCAGGACACCAGGCGGGACTCGACCGCCTCGTCTTCCCACGAGTCGGTCAGCATCTCGGTCAGCGTGAGCGGCCACAGCTCCTCGATTCTGGCCCTGCCCGCCAGACTCTCCCTGACCTTCGACAGGAGGAGTATCTGGCTGCTTCCCAGCAGCAGGTACCTGACATCGGGGTTGCGGTCGTACGCTGCCCGGATGGTCTCGAGGAGTGCCGGGACCTTCTGGACTTCGTCCAGCACCGCGGTAGGGTACCTGCTCGACCAGTCTGCAGACGATAGGCGGGACCACGCAGGCCGCTCCACCGGGTCGTCCAGCGACACGAAGGAACGCTCCGGGAACGCGCGCTGGGCCAGGGTGGTCTTGCCGGTCTGCCTCGCACCGGTCAGCACGATCAACCGGCCGTGGGGACGTCTGGCCGCGGCTGTGAGCTTTGCAAGCAGGAACCGGTTCTTCAACCCACGACCTCCGATCCCACCCTGGCGTCGCGTACGGTGGGCGTCTTTCTCGCGACTCATCGTAATATTTACGCCAATTCTTACGATAAATCAACAGAAATACGCCGGCATGGGGGGGGGGCAGACCAGACGACTGGCGCGAGACTCAGCGGTATGGACCTGGGTCTGCTCGGAACCGGCAGTTCAAGTCGGATGTGCGGTTGCTCGGACGGACGGGGCAGCTACTCGGCTTCTTCCGCGACCGCGTCGCCGACGACCTTCATGCGGATGGCCCGGTAGGCCGGGAACCCGGTGCCCGCGGGGATGAGGCGGCCCATGACCACGTTCTCCTTCAAGCCGGAGAGCCAGTCCACCTTCCCCTCCACCGCGGCCTCGGCCAGCACCTTGGTGGTTTCCTGGAACGACGATGCGGAGAGGAACGACCCGGTGGACAGCGACGCCTTGGTCACCCCCAGCAGGATGGGCTCTCCGGTGGCGGGGCGCAGCCCCTGCCGGAGCACCCGCTCGTTCTCCTCTTCAAACGCCCACTTCTCCACCTGCTCGTCGGTGAGGAACTTCGTGTCGCCCGGGTTGGTGATGCGCACCCAGCGCAGCATCTGGCGCACGATGACCTCAATGTGCTTGTCGTGGATGCGCACGCCCTGGAGGCGGTACACCTGCTGCACCTCGTCCACCAGGTACTGGGCCAGCTCCTTCTCGCCCAGCACCTTCAGGATGTCGTGCGGGTCGCTGGCGCCGTCCATGAGCGCCTCGCCGGCCCGCACGCGGTCCCCCTCGTGCACCACCACGTACTTGCCCTTGGGGATGGTGTACTCCCTCTTGGTGCCCAGCTCCGGAGTGATGACCACCTTGCGCTTGCCCTTGGTGCCCTTGGTGAAGGACACGATGCCGTCGATCTCCGCGATCTCGGACCGCTCCTTGGGCCTGCGGGCCTCGAACAGCTCCTCGACGCGCGGCAGGCCGCCCGTGATGTCCTTGGCCTTGGTGGTTTCACGCGGGATCTTGGCGAGCTCCGCTCCCGCGTCTACGACCTGCCCTTCGGCCACCACGATGTTGGCGCCGACGGGCAGCTGGTAGCGGGCCTGCCCCTGGGTTCCGGGCACGCGCAGCGTCGTCTTCCGGTCCTCGGGGTCCTTGATGGAGATGCGGGGCCGGAGCTCCGGATCCTTGGGCTCGATGACGACCTTGCGGGCAAGGCCGGTCACCTCGTCCAGCTGCTCCACCATGGTCTGGCCTTCGATGATGTCGCCGAACTTCACGACGCCGCCGACTTCCGCCAGGAACGGGATGGACCAGGGGTCCCACTTGGCCAGGAGCTGGCCGCCCTTGATCTCCTGCCCGTCGGACACCATGAGCGTCGCGCCGTAGATGACGCCGTAGCGCTCCTTCTCGCGTCCGTTGGAGTCCACGATGACCAGCTCGCCGTTGCGGTTCATCACCACGGTGGTGCCATCGATGCGCTTCAGGGGCCGGTTGATGTTGCGGAACTTGACCACGCCTGCGTTGCGGGCCTGCAGCTGGGAGCTCTCGGCCTGTCCGGAAGCCGCGCCTCCGATGTGGAACGTACGCATCGTCAGCTGCGTGCCGGGCTCGCCGATGGACTGGGCCGCAATGACGCCCGAGGCTTCGCCCACGTTGATGAGCTGGCCGCGGGCCAGGTCACGGCCGTAGCACAGGGAGCAGAGGCCTGCCCGGATGCGGCAGGTGAGCGCGCTGCGGATCTTCACGCGGTCGATGCCCGCGTTCTCGATGAGGTCCACGTTGGCCTCAGTGATCTCCTCGTTGGCCTTGACCAGCACCTGTCCGCTGTACTCGTCCACGATGTCTTCCAGGGCCACGCGGCCCAGGATGCGGTCCTTGAGCGGCTGCACGATCTCGCCACCCTCGACCAGCGCCTTGACCTCGATGCCTTCCAGGGTGCCGCAGTCGTACTCCTTGACGGTGACGTCCTGCGCCACGTCCACGAGGCGGCGGGTGAGGTAGCCGGAGCTTGCGGTCTTGAGTGCGGTGTCCGCCAGGCCCTTGCGAGCGCCGTGGGTCGAGATGAAGTACTCGAACACCTTGAGGCCCTCGCGGAAGTTGGAGGTGATCGGCGTCTCGATGATCTCGCCCGAAGGCTTGGCCATCAGGCCGCGGATGCCGGCCAGCTGGCGCATCTGCGCCTGGCTTCCTCGGGCGCCCGAGTCGGCCATGATGTAGATGCTGTTGAAGCTCTGCGTGCGCTTCTCCTCGCCGGACTCGTTGCGGAAGACCTCCTCGCCGACCTCTTTCATCATGGCCTCGGCCACCTGGTCGGTGGTCTTGGACCAGATGTCCACGATCTTGTTGTAGCGCTCGCCCTCGGTGATGAGGCCCTCGTTGTACTCGTGGTAGACCTCGTCCACCGCTGCCTGGGCCTTGCCGATGAGCTCCGCCTTGCGGGCCGGGATCTTCATGTCGTCGATGCAGACCGATACGCCCGCCAGCGTCGAGTGCTGGTACCCGAGGTTCCGGAGCCGGTCCGCCAGCAGCACCGTGTCCTTGGACCCGGAGCGCCGGTACGAGTAGTCCAGCAGCTTGCCCACCGTCTTCTTGTCCAGCACGCGGTTGTACTGCTCGAAGGGAATGCTCTTCGGGATCACTTCCGACAGGAGCACGCGGCCCGTGGTGGTCTCCACGAACTTGCCGTCGATGCGCACCTTGATCTTCGCCTGGAGGTGCAGCTCGCCCGCGTCCAGTGCCATGCGCACTTCCTCGGGGCCGTAGAACCTCCTGCCCTCCCCCGGAGCGAAGGCCAGCTCCCGGGTGAGGTAGTAGAGCCCCAGCACGATGTCCTGCGTCGGCACGATGACCGGCGAGCCGTGCGCTGGGGACAGCACGTTGTTGGTGGACAGCATCAGCACGCGGGACTCGAGCTGCGCTTCCAGCGACAGCGGGACGTGCACGGCCATCTGGTCGCCGTCGAAGTCCGCGTTGTAGGGCACGCACACCAGCGGGTGGATCTGGATGGCCTTGCCTTCGATGAGCACCGGCTCGAACGCCTGGATGCCGAGGCGGTGCAGGGTCGGTGCGCGGTTGAGCAGGACCGGGTGCTCCCGGGTCACGTCCTCGAGGATGTCCCACACCTCGGGCTCGTGCCGCTCCACCTTCTTCTTCGCTGCTTTGATGGTATTCGCGTATCCACGCTCTTCCAGCTGGTTGTAGACGAAGGGCTTGAACAGCTCCAGCGCCATGGTCTTGGGCAGCCCGCACTGGTGCAGCTTGAGCTCGGGGCCCACCACGATGACGGAGCGGCCCGAGTAGTCCACGCGCTTGCCCAGCAGGTTCTGGCGGAACCGGCCCTGCTTGCCCTTGATCATGTCCGACAGCGACTTGAGCTGGCGCCGCGACGGGCCCGCGGTCATGACCTTGGACCCTTCCTTCTGGCTGTTGTCGAACAGCGCGTCCACCGCTTCCTGGAGCATCCGCTTCTCGTTGCGGATGATGATGTCCGGCGCGTTGAGCTCCAGCAGCCGCTTGAGGCGGTTGTTGCGGGTGATCACGCGGCGGTACAGGTCATTGAGGTCCGAGGTCGCGAACCGTCCGCCGTCCAGGGGCACCAGGGGGCGCAGGTCCGGCGGCAGGACGGGAAGGCGCGTCAGCACCATCCACTCCGGCTTGTTGCCCGAGTCGCGGAAGGCCTCCACGACCCGCAGGCGTCGGGCGATCTTCTTCTGCCGGGGAGCGTGCCCCTCGGCTTCCTCCAGCTCCTTGCGCAGCTTGGCGGCCAGGTCGTCCAGGTCGATGCGGGACAGCAGCTCCCGGATGGCGTCCGCGCCCATGCCGGCCCGGAACGAATCCTCGCCCCACTGGTCCAGGCCGTTCTCGTACTCGTCCTCGCTGAGGATCTGCCGGTCCTTGAAGCCGGTGTCGGGGTTTCCGGGGTCCAGCACGATGTAGGAGACGCACGACAGCACCCGGTTGAGGTCCTTGGTCGTGATGTCCAGCAGGGTGCCGATGCGGGACGGCAGGCTCGGCAGGTTCCTCATGAACCAGATGTGGGCCACGGGCGCGGCAAGCTCTATGTGTCCCATGCGCTCGCGGCGCACCTTGGACGAGATGACCTCGACCCCGCACTTCTCGCAGGTGATGCCCCGGTGCTTCATGCGCTTGTACTTGCCGCAGTTGCACTCGTAGTCCTTGACCGGCCCGAAGATGCGGGCGCAGAACAGCCCGTCGCGCTCCGGCTTGAACGTGCGGTAGTTGATGGTCTCCGGCTTCTTCACCTCGCCGTGCGACCAGTCCAGGATCTTCTCGGGCGAAGCCAGACAGATCTTAACTCCGGAAAAGGAGGACGGATCCTTGGGCTTCTCGAAAAAGGTCAGCATGTCTCTCACGGAAACCTCCCTTCGCGCGTGGAGCGCGTTTCCTCCACGCGATCCGGCCGCTATGCCTTGTATTTCTCTTCTTCCCCGACATCGATGAGCTCGATGTTGATCCCGAGACTCTTGATCTCCTTCATCAGGACGTTGAACGACTCGGGAATTCCGGCCTCGAGCACGTTCTCCCCCTTGACGATGGCTTCGTACATGCGGGTGCGCCCCACCACGTCGTCGGACTTGACCGTGAGGAACTCCTGGAGCGTGTGCGCCGCGCCGTACGCCTCTATGGCCCAAACCTCCATCTCTCCCAGTCGCTGCCCTCCGAACTGGGCCTTGCCACCCAGCGGCTGCTGCGTCACCAGCGAGTACGGTCCGGTGGAACGGGCGTGCACCTTGTCGTCCACCAGGTGGTGCAGCTTCATCACGTACATGACGCCCACGGTGACGTCCTGGGCAAACGGAATGCCCGAGCGGCCGTCGAAGAGGATCTCCTGGCCGCGGGTCGAGATCTGCGCGGCCTTCATCAGCTCCTTGATGTCGATCTCCTTGAGCCCGTCGAACACCGGCGAGTTCAGGCGGATGCCGTGCTTCAGGTCCCGCACGAGCAGGAGGAGGTCGTCACGGTCCAGGGAGTCGATGAGCTTGCGCGTCGCGGGCGTGTCGTAGTAGTTCTTGAGCGTCTCCCGCAGCGTCTTCTCGTTGTAGGCGCGGTCCACGATCTCGTTGATCTGCTGGCCGATGTTGTACGCGGCCCACCCGAGGTGCGTCTCGAGGATCTGCCCCACGTTCATGCGGGACGGCACGCCCAGCGGGTTGAGCACGAAGTCCACCGGCGTGCCGTTGGCCAGGTACGGCATGTCCTCCACGGGCAGGATGCGCGAGATGACGCCCTTGTTGCCGTGGCGGCCGGCCATCTTGTCGCCCACCGCGAGCCGGCGCTTCACCGCGACGTAGACCTTCACGATCTTGATGACGCCCGGGGGCAGGTCCTCCCCCTTGCCCAGCCGGTCGATGCGCTGGTCGAACAGCAGGCGCACCGCGTGCACCTGGTCCTCGACGTTCGCGTCGATACGAACGAGGTCTTCCTGCGCCTGCTCGTCGGACAGCTGGATCTTGGAGAGGAGCTCTTCCGGGATGTGGCCCACGACTTCCTGGGTGAGCTGGACTCCCTTGCCGATGAGCTGCTTGCCCTTCTCGGTAGCAACCTTGGCCGCGGTCACCTGGCCCACGAGCAGCTCCCGGATGCGGCGCTGCCCGGAGTCGCGGATGATCTTGACCTCGTCGTCCCGGTCCTTGAGCAGCTTGCGCTTCTCGGTCTCCTCGATGCCCCGGGACCGCGTGTCCTTCTCCACGCCCTTGCGTGCGAAGACCTTGGCCCCCACCACGGTGCCCCACACGCCGGTGGGCACCTTGAGCGAGGTGTCGCGCACGTCCCCGGCCTTCTCGCCGAAGATGGCCCTGAGCAGCTTCTCCTCGGGGGAGAGCATGGTCTCGCCCTTGGGAGTGATCTTGCCGACCAGGATGTCGCCCGGCTTCACGTCCGCGCCGATGCGGATGATGCCGGCCTCGTCCAGGTCGTTTAGAGCCTCGTCGCTCACGTTGGGGATGTCCCGGGTGATCTCTTCCTTGCCGAGCTTGGTCTCACGAGAGACGCACTCGTACTCGAAGATGTGCACCGAGGTGAACACGTCTTCGTGGACGAGCCGCTCGGACACGAGGATGGCATCCTCGAAGTTGTAGCCGCCCCAGGGCATGAAGGCCACGACCACGTTGCGGCCCAGCGCCAGCTCGCCGCCGTTGGTGGCCGCGCCGTCCGCGATGATGACGCCCTTCTTGACGCGCTCCCCCTTGCGCACCAGCGGGCGCTGGTTGATGCAGGTGTTCTGGTTGGACCGCGTGTACTTGATGAGCGTGTAGATGTCGGGCTTGGCGATGCGGGCGTTCTCCTTGCCCTCGCGGCGCACCACGATGCGGCTGGCATCCACGTACTCCACGACACCCTCGTGCTGAGCGACCACGGTGACGCCGGAGTTGCGCGCGACCACCTCCTCCATGCCCGTGCCCACGATGGGCGCGTCGGGCTTCAGGAGCGGCACCGCCTGCCGCTGCATGTTCGACCCCATGAGCGCACGGTTGGCGTCGTCGTGCTCCAGGAAGGGAACCAGCGCTGCCGCCACGCTCACCAGCTGCGTGGACGACACGTCCATCAGGTCCACCTCCTCCGGAGGCACCTGGATGAACACGCCCTCCTTGCGGGCCATGACCAGCGGGCCCAGGATGTTCCCGCGGGAGTCCGTGGACCCCGTTGCCTGCCCGATGACGTGGCGCTTCTCCTCGCCCGCGGACAGGAACACCACTTCGCTGGTGACCTTGCCGTCCGACACCTTGCGGTAGGGGGTCTCGATGAACCCGTACGGGTTGACCCGCGCGTAGGTCGAGAGGGACGAGATGAGCCCGATGTTCGGGCCTTCCGGCGTCTCGATGGGGCAGATGCGGCCGTAGTGCGTGTTGTGCACGTCGCGGACCTCGAACCCCGCACGCTCGCGGGTGAGGCCGCCGGGGCCGAGGGCCGACAGGCGCCGCTTGTGGGTCATTTCTGACAGCGGGTTGGTCTGGTCCATGAACTGCGACAGCTCGCCGCTGCCGAAGAACTCGTTGACCACCGCGATGACGGGCTTGGAGTTGATGAGGTCGTGCGGCATGAGCTTGTCCAGCTCCGCGCTCTGGCTCTTCATCCGCTCCTTGATGCTGCGCTCCATGCGCACCAGCCCGACCCGGTACTTGTTCTCGAGGGACTCGCCCACGGACCGCACACGGCGGTTGCCCAGGTGGTCGATGTCGTCGGTGTCGCCCTTGCCGTTGCGCAGCTCCACGAGGCAGCGGACCACCTCGATGATGTCCCGCTTGGTCAGCACCGAGGAGTCCAGCGGCTCGTCCAGGTCGAAGCGCGTGTTGAGCTTCAGCCGGCCGACGCTGGACAGGTCGTAGCGGGCCTTGGAGAAGAAGAGCGACTCGAAGTACTTGCGCGCCTGCACCGGCGTCGCCGGGTCTCCGGGCCGCAGCTTCTTGTAGATCTCCATGACCGCCTGCTCCTGGCTGTCGGTCTTGTCCGCGGCCAGGGTGTTGCGGAAGTAGGGACCCACGTTGCGGTCGTCGAAGAACAGGATGTCGAACTCCTTGATCTTGCGCTGCGAGAGGTCCGAGAGGACCGACTTCGTGATGGCCTGGTTGGCCTCGCAGATCACCTCGCCCGTGTCCTCGTCCACGATGTCCTGGGCAAAGACCTTCTCCGTCAGCTCGTCCACCGAGATGTCCACTTCTCCGATGTCCATGCTGCGCAGCGTCTTGATGGAGCGGTCGTTGATCTTGTTGCCCTTCTTGACCACGACCTTGCCGCTCTTGCGGTCCTTGATGTCCGTGGTGGCCCACGAGTCCTTGATGAGGTCGAAGTTGATCTTCTTCCAGTAGTTCCCCTGCTTGTCCTGCCGCACCGTCTCCCGGTCGTAGAAGTAGTCGAGCAGCTCCTCGGTGGTGTACCCCAGGGCCTTCAGGAACGTGGAAGCGTACACCTTGGCCTTCTTGGACCGATTGCGGTCCACGAGCACCCAGATGTAGTCCTTCTGGTCAAACTGGAAGTCCAGCCACGACCCGCGATACGGGATGAGCTGCGCGGTGTAGACCAGCTTGCCCACGCCCGTCTTCTTGCCCTTGACGGCCTTGAAGAACGCGCCGGGCGACCTGTGGAGCTGGTTCACCACCACGCGCTCCACGCCGTTGACCACGAACGTGCCGTTCTCGGTCATGAGCGGCATGTCGCCGAAGTAGACTTCCTGCTCCTTCTGGACCCGCGGGCTGCGCTCACCGGTCTCAGGGTCCAGGTCGTACGGCGTGAGGCAGACCTTCACCCGCACCGGGGACTGGTACGTCATGCCCCGCTGCCGGCATTCCTCCACCTCGTACTTCGGCTCTTCGAGCTTGTACCACTCGAAGTCCAGGCTCACCAGGTCGTTCAGCCCCTTGATGGGGAAAACGCTCCGGAACACGCCCTGCAGACCGTCGTCCGTACGCTTGTCCGCAGGGGTGCTCATCTGGAGAAACGTGGCGTAGGACTCCTTCTGGACCCGGATCAGGTCCGGAGGCTCCACGACCACTTTTACCTTGCCGTACGTCTTCCTGAGTCTGAGATTGGTGGTGATGTGGGATCCCATGCCTCTCCTCTACGAGGAAGCGCTGCCCCCGGGAGCGTCGAGCGCTCCCGTTGCGGGGATACTACTTGCCAGGACCGACGGAGCGCGGGTGTTAGCCGGCGGCCTTGACGTCCACCTGGGCACCGGCCGCTTCCATCTTCGCCTTGATGTCCGCGGCTTCCTGCTTGGAGACGTTCTCCTTGATCGGCTTGGGAGCGCCTTCCACCAGGTCCTTGGCTTCCTTGAGCCCGAGCCCCGTGATCGTGCGCACTTCCTTGATCACGTTGAGCTTCTTGTCCGCCGCAAAGCCGCTCAGGATCACGTTGAACTCGGTGGGCTCCTCGGCCTTCGGCGCTTCCGCTGCTGCGGCCGCCGGGCCAGCTGCCGCGGCCATTGCCACCGGCGCTGCGGCCTTCACGCCCCACGCATCCTCGAGCTCCTTCACGAACGCGGACATCTCCACGACGTTCATCTTGCTGAGGAATTCCTTGACCTGCTCCTTCGTCACGTCTGCCATGTTCCTTCTCCTTTTGCGCGGCTACTCTCAGTCGCGCGTTTCTGGTCCCGATTACTGTTTCTGCGCCTTGGCTTCCAAGACGCCGAGGAGATTTCTCGCCGGCGCTTGCAGCAGGGACAGGAACTGCTGCGCCGGGGCCTGGAGAAGCCCCATCAGTTTCGCACGCAGCTCTCCCATGGACGGCATCGTGGACAGCTGCTCCACGCCTGCCACGTCAAGAAGCTTCCCGCCCAGGGTCCCGCCCCGGACGACGAAGAGGGGCTCTTTCTTCGCATACGCCAGCACTTCCTTGGCCAGCGTGCTCGGGTCATCCTGCGAGTAGATGATCGCGATCGGACCGCCCGCGATCTTCGCTATCGCTTCGTTTCCCGTCCCCTGCGTGGCCAGGCCCAACAGGGTGTTCTTCACGACCTTCACCCTGGCCGGCTTGCCACGAAGCTGAACGCGGAACTTGTGCAGGGAATCGACCGTGATCCCCTTGTACTCCGCCACCACGATGGCGACCGCGTTGCCCAGCTCCTTCTTGAGTTCCTGGAGAACCACTACTTTCTGCGGCTTCTTCACGGCACTCTCCTCAAGTCGCTGGCGAAGCGGTACGGGCTCTTCAGCAGGGTATCCGGCAGATTGCGGCCTCCGCAGGACTTATGCGGGACACCCGCCCGCACCTGCTTCTTCGACCTGAACCTGCTCCGCCTGGTTTCCAATATCTTCAACACGCCGTGCCCCCGCTCGCTCGCCCTCGGGCTCGCGGTCGGGCCGCACGGCCCAATCCGGCTACTTGTAGCGTCCCATCAGCTCGTTGACGTCCACCCGGACCCCGGGGCCCATGGTGGTAGAAAGGCCGAAGCTCTTCACGTACGAGCCCTTGACCGACGCGGGCCGCATCTTCAGGATCGTCTCGAACAACGACAGCACGTTGTCCCTGAGCTGCTCCGCGGTGAAGGACTTCTTTCCCACCGACAGGTGCACGATGCCCGCCTTCTCGACCTTGAACTCCACGCGGCCGCCCTTGGCTTCCTTGACCGCGGCGCCGACCTCGAAGGTCACGGTGCCGAGCTTCGGGTTCGGCATGAGGCCGCGGCGCCCGAGGATCTTGCCGAGCTTTCCGACCTTGCCCATGAGGTCCGGGGTCGCAATGACCTTGTCGAAGTCGAGGAACCCCTCGGAGATCTTGGCGACGAGGTCGTCGTCACCCACGATGTCCGCACCCGCGTTCTTGGCCTCGGTGGCCTTCTCGCCCTTGGCAAACACCGCAACCCGCACCACCTTGCCCGTGCCGGCCGGCAGCACCGCGGTGCCACGGACCATCTGGTCCGAGTACTTGGGGTTCACGTTCAACCGCAGCGCCACGTCGAAGGACTCGTCGAACTTGGCGAATCCCGCGTTCTTGGCCAACTCGATGGCCTTCTCGAGCTGGAACTGCGTGTTGGCCGTGATGACCTTCTTCTTCTCTCTATACTGCTTTCCCCTGTTGCCCACGACACTCCTCCTATGGCGAAAGCTTGCGGCTTTCTCCTGCGCGGTGCCGTCGTCCGGCCTACTTGGCCAGATCGACTCCCATGGCACGCGCAGTACCCAGTACCGTCTTCACCGCGGCGTCTTCGCTGGCCGCGTAGAGGTCCGGCATCTTCATCTTCGCAATTTCCTTGGCCTGCTCCAGGGTGATCTTCCCGACCTTGTCACGGTTCGGGGTGGAGGATCCCTTCTGGATGCCGATGGCCCGCTTGATGAGGTCGGACGTCACGGGCGTCTTCACGTCGAACTTGAACGAGCGGTCCCCGTACACCTGGATGTCCACGGGCACCGTCAGGCCCTGGAGGCTGGCGGTCTGTGCGTTGAACGCCTTGACGAACTGCATGATGTTGAGCCCGTGCTGGCCCAGCGCCGGCCCGACCGGCGGACCGGGGCTGGCTGCACCGGCAGCGATGTGCAAGCGGATGTTCGCAACGACTTTCTTTCCCATGGCCTACCTCACGTCTTCTCGACCTGCATGAAATCCAACTCGACCGGCGTGGCGCGGCCGAAGATCGTCACCAGCACGCGCAGCTTCTGCCGCTCGGGCTTCACCTCGTCCACCTGCCCCACGAAGGAGGCGAACGGCCCGTCCACGATCCGGACCGACATCCCCACGTCGAACGTCACCACGGGCTTGACCGCCTGTGCGCCCTCGGCCGCCTGCTTGTGGATCTTGTCCACTTCCTTCTTGCGCATCGGCCGGGGCTGGCGGGAGTTGCCCACGAACCCGGTGATCTTCTCGGTCTCGCGCACGATGTGCCACGTCTCCTCGTCCAGGACCATCTGCACGAAGATGTAGCCGGGCATCGCGCGCCGCGTGGTGTTGCGCTTCTTGCCCTCCACCACTTCCGCCACGGTCTCGGTGGGCACCACGATGTCGCCAAAGAATGCTTCCTTGGCAAACTCCTTGATCCGGTACAGGAGGTACTTCTTCGCCTTCTCCTCGTACCCGCTCAAGGCGTGCACGGCGTACCACTCCATACCCTTCGTGGCGGCCTTGCTCTCTTCCGTCGGAGCGGCGTTGCTCTCGTCTGCCGGAACGGCTTTGTTCTCTTCGGTCATGCCGTGACTTCCTAGCCCAACCCGTAGATGAACGTCGACACCGCGGCCCACACCGTGTCGAACACCGCAAGAATGACGGCCACGATGATGGATACCACGACGACCACCACGGTGGACAGCTTGGTCTCCTCCCAGGTAGGCCAGCTCACCTTCTTGAGCTCGTTGCCGACCTCGATGCCCCACTCGTTGAGGGGCGCGTGCAGCTTCAGTGCGACCCCGACTGCGACGCCCGACACGAGGCCGAGCAGGTCGCTGCGCATGAAATCAGCACCGATGAGGGGAGCATCCAGGTCGATCCACTCCAGGACCGTCCCGAAAAACCGGGCCATCACGGCCCAGGCCACCACGCCCACCACCACGAAACCGATGTTGACGTAACGCTGAACGTTCATCGACTCGCCCTCGACTTTGGGCAGGAGAGGGGGGGCTCGAACCCCCAGCCTTCGGATTTGGAGTCCGACGCTCTGCCAATTAGAGCTACTCTCCCACTGCCGGCTGCCACTACCGGACCTCCTTGTGCACCGTATGCTTGCGCTCGAACCGGCAGTACTTCTTCAGCTCGATACGCTTGGTCGTGGTGCGCTTGTTCTTCTCGGTCGAGTACCGCGAGGTACCCGGGAGGCCGCTCTTGTCGCAGCTGGTACACTCCAAATGGACAACGACTCTCGCGCCTTTCTTGGCCATGTGGTCACTCCTGGAGCTGGCGCGGCGGGGGCCCGAAAGCCCCCGCCCTCACCGCCGTGTCACATCACTCGATGATCTCGGTGACGACGCCCGCACCCACGGTACGGCCGCCCTCACGCACTGCGAACCGCAGCTCCTTGTCCATGGCCACCGGGTAGATCAGGTCCACCAGGAACTCGGCATGGTCGCCCGGCATCACCATCTGGCGGTCGCCCACCAGCTCGATGCTTCCGGTCACGTCCGTCGTCCGCATGTAGAACTGCGGCCGGTAGCCGGTGCGGAACGCGGAGTGGCGCCCGCCCTCGTCCTTGGTCAGCACGTACACCTGGGCCTTGAACTTCTTGTGGGGCGGGATGCTGCCCGGCTTCGCGCACACCATGCCGCGCTCCACCTCGGTCTTCTCCACGCCACGCAGGAGCAGGCCCACGTTGTCGCCGGCTTGCCCGGAGTCCAGCAGCTTGCGGAACATCTCGACGCCGGTCACGACGGTCTTGCGCGTGTCCTTGGACAGCCCGACGATCTCGACTTCCTCGCCGACCTTGATCTGGCCCTTCTCCACGCGGCCCGTGACCACCGTGCCACGGCCCTTGATCGAGAACACGTCCTCGATGGGCATCAGGAACGGCTTGTCCACGTCACGCTGCGGCATCGGGACATACGTGTCCAGGGCCTTCATCAGGTCCAGGATGGGCTTGCAGTCCGGCGCGGACTCTTCGCCGCCAGCCTGCAGCGCACGGGACGCAGACCCGCGGATGATCGGGATCTCGTCGCCCGGGAAGTTGTACTTCTTGAGCAGCTCGCGCACTTCCAGCTCGACCAGGTCCAGAAGCTCCGGGTCGTCCACCAGGTCCACCTTGTTCAGGAAGACCACGATGGCCGGCACGTTCACCTGGCGGGCCAGCAGGATGTGCTCACGGGTCTGGGCGTTGGGGCCGTCGTCCGCACCCACCACCAGGATGGCGCCGTCCATCTGCGCCGCGCCCGTGATCATGTTCTTGATGTAGTCCGCGTGGCCGGGGCAGTCGACGTGCGCGTAATGACGCGAGTCCGTCTCGTACTCCACGTGCGACGTGGCGATCGTCAGGATCTTGGTCTCGTCGCGACGCCCGTGCGCCGCAGAGGCCTTCGCCACTTCGTCGTACGAGATGTACGAGGCGAACCCCTTCTTCGACATCACCATCGTGATGGCAGAAGTCAGCGTCGTCTTGCCGTGGTCCACGTGGCCAATCGTGCCAACGTTGACGTGCGGCTTCGTCCTCTTGAATTTCTCTTTTGCCATGACCTTTCCTCCTCGTCAGTGCGATCCTGGAAACCCGTTCCTCCCAGTTCAAAACGCTTCACTTCCAGAGCCTACGGTCGGGATTGAACCGACGACCTCATCCTTACCAAGGATGTGCTCTACCAACTGAGCTACGTAGGCTCGAACACAACAACTGCGGAGCGGGAGACGGGGTTCGAACCCGCGGCCCTCAGCTTGGAAGGCTGATGCTCTACCAGCTGAGCTACTCCCGCAACGGGCGTCACCGCCCGGCAACCCGGTGGCGAGGGGTGGGATCGAACCACCGTAGCCGAATGGCAACAGATTTACAGTCTGCCCCCTTTGACCCCTCGGGAACCTCGCCACAAGCTTTGCTCAACTCCAAGAGCTGGCGAGGGGAATTGAACCCCTAACCTGCTGATTACAAATCAGCTGCTCTGCCGGTTGAGCTACGCCAGCAACCCCATTTCAAAGGACACGCCTCCCCGCGGAGGCCACATTAAGCGGAACGTTTCTACACGGCCCCCGGAGCAGTGTCAAGAAGTTTTTTGTTCGCAGGTTCGGCGTGGCCCTCGGTATCCCTCCCGCTCGGGCACCAGGGGTGCGTGGCTACCAGATGGTCTTGAGGCCTGCCAGCTTGCGCAGCTGCTTGTCCGGGGTGACCAGAACGGCGTTGTGCTCGATCGCGGAAGCGGCGATGATCCGGTCCGCAGGATCGCCGTGAAGGGGAATGGAGGCGCTTCTGGCCGCGATGCCAGCCGTGATCCGGAGAACGGCCGTTCCCCGGGACGAGAGCGCCAGTTCGATGAATTCCTTTGCCCCCGTCCCGGGAAGAAAGCGGCCCCGCTCGACGAGCATGGCGATCTCCCAGAGCGAGATGTCGCTGCACGCCAGGGCGCCCTCTTCCTCGCCCCTGTCGAGCGCGGCCGCGGCCGCTCGGCCGAGTCGGGCAGGGGCCAACGCGTCGAAGATGAGCACGCACGTGTCCAGCAGGAGCATTGGGGAACACCTCCCTTACCGAGAACGGGCTGCCCTGGCGCGGGCTCGAGGCCGCGGGTCCGCGGCATCTGCCTCCCATCCGACGTCGACCGGGCTCGTCACGTCCCCGATCGCGGCGCTCCTGCGCAGACCCTGCAGGCGCATCCGGGCAACGTCGCGCGCGTCTTCCGGCCGGGCGAGCACGGCCACGATCTTGCCGCGGCGCAAGAGCTGCACGACTTCCCCCTCGGCCGTGAGGTCCAGGTATGCATGCAGGTGCTTCCGGAACTCGGCCACGCTGACCCGCGTCATGGCTGCCTCCGTATGTACACATCAAATGTACAACTGAGCGATGGGCCAGTCAAGTCTGGACCATCCGGTGCTCGTGGACTCGTCCGCGCTCGTTGCCCTTGTCAGCCGTCTGGACTCCATGCACCAGGAGGGTGCGGCCGCGCTCTCAAGCAGGTGGTTTCCCGGCATTCCACGCGTACATGAGCACCGCGGCGCAGGCGGATACGTTCAACGACTCGAATTGGCCGGGGACCGTGAGAAGGATGTCGCACGTCCGCTCCACCAGCGGCCGGAGCCCCTCGTCCTCGGCTCCAAGAACGAGGCAGGCTCGCTCCGAAAACGCCTCGTGGGCCGGATCCTTGCCCCCGGTTGCCACCGCGCCGTAGATCCAGAACCCGGCCGCCTTCAACTCCTCGAGCGCACGGACCAGGTTCACTACCCGGGAAACGGGCAAGACCGCAAGCGCACCCGCCGAACGCCGCATCGCAGCCGCATTCACCTCCACGCTCCGGTCCTTCGGAAGCACCAGGCCCGACGCGCCGAAGAAGCGGGCGCTGCGCGCGATGGCCCCGAGGTTCCCGGGGTCGGTCACCCCGTCGAGAGCCACCACCAGAGACCTCGGCCCGCCGGCCCGTGAAAGCACCTGGTCCAGCGGCCTGTATTCGAACGGCTTCAACACCGCTACCGCAAGCCGCGCCTCCGGCCCCCCCGCTTCCCTGAGCTCCTCCCGGGACACCTCGCGGACCCTCACGCCGGCATCACGGGCAGCCAAGCGAAGATCCGCCATCTCGTGCCTGGCCAGCGCGTCCAGCAGCACCTCCACCACGCAGCGCGGCGCGGCCTTGAGGATGTCAGCTACGTGCGTCACACCCCAACAGGAGAGCAGCGACTTGTCCATGGCACAGCTTACTTGTTGATCCTGGTCCGAACGAAACCCACGGCTTCGGCCACTGGCACGCGGTGCTTGACGCCCCCGCGGCGCTCCTTCACCTCGACGATCCCTTCCTTGAGATCCCGAGCGCCCACCACCACGTGGATGGTGAACCCGACGAGGTCCGCGTCCGCGAACTTCGCACCGGGCCGCTCCGCGCGGTCGTCGATGGCGGCATCCACGCCCGCGGCCTTGAGCGCCGCGTAGAGATCCTCGGCTGCCTTCATGACCGCCTCGTCGTTGGTCTGCAGCGGGATCACCACGGCTTCATACGGAGCGATGGGAGCAGGCCAGCAGATGCCCCGATCGTCGTGGTTCTGCTCGATGGCCGCGGACAGGATGCGCGACACGCCGATGCCGTAGCACCCCATGACCGCGGGGCGGCTCTCCCCCTTCTCGTCCAGGAAGTTGCACTCCATGGCCCTGGAGTACTTGGTGCCGAGATAGAAGATGTGCCCCACCTCGATGCCCCGGAACAGCTCGTACGCTCCGTGCTCGCACGCGGGGCACGGATCGCCGGGCATCGCGTTGCGCACGTCGATGAAGCCCTGGACCTGGAAATCCCGGCCGAGGCTCGCATGGCGCAGGTGGTAGAAATCCTTGTTGCCTCCGACCACCGCGTCCGCCACCCCCTGCACGCCGAAGTCCGCATAGACCGGCGCCTTGATGCCCACCGGCCCCGCAAACCCCACGATGGCGCCGGTCACCGCCCGCACCGTCGCGTCGTCGGCCATGGCCACCGAGGAGGCCTTGAGCGCCCGCCGCAGCTTCACGTCGGACAGGTCGTGGTCCCCGCGCACCAGAACGGCCACCGGAGAGCCGTCCACCACGTACACCAGCGTCTTGACCACCTGAGCGGCCGCAACGCCCAGGAACGCGGCCACATCCTCCACGGTCTTCTGATCGGGAGTATGCACCGCCTCCATGGCCGGAACGGCCCCACCGGGGGAAGCGACCAGCGGGCCTGCCTGCCGGATGAGGGCCATCTCCTGGTTGACGGTGAGATCGCACTTGGGGCACTTCAGGACGAAGTCCTCGCCCGTGGAAGCGACCACCTGGAACTCGTGGGACATGGAGCCGCCGATGTTGCCCGTGTCGGCTTCCACGACCCGGAAGTCGAGCCCGCAGCGCTTGAAGATGGCGCAGTACGCGTCGTACATGGACCGGTACGACGTCTTCGCACCCGCCTCGTCCACGTCGAACGAGTACGCGTCCTTCATCATGAACTCGCGGCCTCGCATGAGGCCGGCCCGCGGCTTCATCTCGTCGCGGAACTTGCCCTGGATCTGGTACAGGTTGACGGGCAGGTCCTTGTACGACCGCACGTCCCTGCGCACCAGGTCGGTGATCACTTCCTCGTGGGTGGGCCCGAAGCAGAACTCCCTGCCGTGGCGGTCCTTGAACCGGAGCAGCTCCGGCCCGTAGTGCTGCCAGCGACCCGACTCCTGCCAGAGCTCCGAGGGCTGCACCGCGGGCAGCAGCACCTCGAGCGCGCCGGCCCGGTTCATCTCCTCCCGCACGATGTTGGCGACCTTGTGCAGCACCCGCACGCCCAGCGGCATGAAATCGTAGATGCCCGCGGCCAGCATCCGGATGAACCCCCCCCGGACGAGGTACTTGTGGCTTGCGAGCTCCGCTTCCTTGGGGGCCTCCTTCAGCGTGGGGATGTGGTAGCGGGTGAAACGCATTACATCGTACCGCCGGACGGGGTCACGACCAGCGGGCCCAAGGTCGTGAAGTCATACAGCTCGTTGAGCCCGCGCAGCAGCTCGAGCAGTCCGACGACCTTCTTGACGTCGTTGGGGCCGTAGATCTTGTTCCCCTTCACCCACGCGTCCTGGAGCTCCTCGAGGGTCTCGTAGCCGCTCATGATCTCCTGCGCGTGGTTGACCAGGTAGTAGGCCGTGTCGAACACGTCCGGGTCGGAGCTCTTGGCCGCAAGGTAGACCTTGCCGGTCATCGGGTCCTTGAACTCCGCGATGGGCGTGCCCGCGGGGAAGTCCAGGTCGGTCTTGTTCCCCTCGAGCAGGACGCGGGTGGAGTCCATGAACCGCCGGTCGTAGTTGTTGATCATGAGCGACATGCCGTAGTAGGCCGCCAGCATGGGGATACGGTACCAGGTGGTGTCGAACGAGTAGTCCACGTCCTCGGGCTCGAGGTAGTGGCCGTCGGCGCAGAACGTTTCCGGGTCGTCCAGCGCGGTGCGCATCTTGAGGTACATGGCCTTGCCCTTTTCGTCTTCCACGACGCACGGAGCGTAGTTGACCTCCCGGTGCGTGGTGAGGCCGCCCAGCAGGCGGATCATCTGCTCCGGGAAGAAGGTGAAGTAGCTGATGAGGTACTTCTGGGTGTCCGGGAACTCGTCGGTGAACAGGAAGTCCGTGGTCGGGTCGGTCAGCGCGATGAACGCCTGGAGGCGGTCGTAGATGGCCGCGCCCGACGCTGCGAACATCTCGTTGGCAGCAAACACCCAGCTGGCATACAGCGGCCTGGGCCCGAACTTGCCGTAGTCCTCCTCGAGGAAGAAGAAGTTTGCGACCTTCTCGTCGTTGTAGGAGGTCTGGCCCTCGTACCGGTCGGTGAGCTTGTTGTAGACGTAGACTCTCGCCCAGCCCGGCCCGTTGCTGGTGGGCAGTCCGAACACTGCGGTCATGGTGTTGAAGCCCTCGTAGGTGGCCATGGTGCCCGTGAGGCCGCCGTTCAGGTCCTCCTCGTAGCGCTTTCCAAAGGCCTTCTGCCACCAGTCCCCCTTGTTGAGGCGGGCATACTCGATGGCCCACCACTGGAACTGGGTGCGCATGCGGTTGAAGAACCACGCGATGCGGTAATTGTAGTTGTTCGCGAAGAACCCGTCATAGAACGGGTTGCCTCTCCACCGGCCGTAGAACATCCACAGCCACCAGTAGTCGTTGGCGGTGTTGCGGACGATCTCGTACGGGTCCACGCCCACGTCCCACATGTCGCAGTAGGGAGTCCGCTGCACGTACTCGTCGGAGCAGAACCGGAAGGGGACCTCGGTCTTGTCCGGAGGGGAGCAGTACTGGCCATTGAGCTGGGTCCGGCACTCGGTGCAGCCGGGGCATCCCGCGTCCGCGGCGCAGTCCGCGTCGCCCGTGCAGGCCTTGCCGACCAGGTCCTTGAAGAGCATCTCCTCGCGTTCGTAGATCTTCTCGACGCTGCCCAGCACGTTGGGGATCTGGGTGTAGTGGACCCGCTTGAAGAGCTGCTCCAGCAGGTCCGCGTCGGGGCGCACCGGCGGCTTGGCGGTGGGGTCGGTATCGGTCTGCGGGTCGGCCAGGTACTTCATCCAGTCCTTGACGTCCGGCTTCTGCTTGAAGACCTGGACGATGCCGCCGTAACCGAACTTGATGGCCGCCTCGTCATACAGGCCGATGCCGTGCAGCAGGTCGTTGAGCTTCAGGCCGTAGTCCATGATGGAGGAGTACTGCCACTCGGTCATGCTGTTCTCGACCTGGTACTGGGTCATCTGGTCGAAGAGCCCGACGGGCACGGTGGACTTCCCGTCCGAGGACTTGGCCACGCGCAGCTCCCAGAACCTGGGGCGGAAATTCATCGCGTCGGAGGACGCCTCGAAGTTGTGGCGCAGGCCCAGGGTGTGGCCCACCTCGTGGGTGGCAACGGACAGGAACAGGACCTTGCGGAACTCCGCGATCATCTCGGCCCGGATCCCGTCTGCCACCCCGCGGACGAACTCCTGGAACTTGGCCACGTTGTCGTCCCGGGTATCCATGTACCAGGGCGACGGGCGCCAGTACTCGTACTCGTACGCGCCTTCCGAGAACTCCAGCTTGGTGGAGATGAGGGTTCCCAGCTTCGCGGTGGAGCAGGTGTTGACCCAGAAGTAGCCGGACATGCCCCCCTGGTCTACGAACTGGCACGTGTCTCCCGGCTCGGGCCGGCTCGGGTCATACAGCTCGTAGTAGTGCAGCCGGGGGGCTTCCTCGGTGCCGCGCACCTGGCCCTCCTGCTCCTTGGTGCACGGGCCCTTGGTCAGGTTGAAGATGGACGCGTCGAAGGGCAGCTCCGTGTCGCCGTCTGCCGCGGCCGAGAGCACCTTGCCGCACAGCATCTCGTCGTACTTGGTCCGCCACTTCTTGGCCACGCCCATGTAGGCGTAGTCGTACCAGTCCGAAAGCTCCATGCGGTTCTTGGCCATGAAGGTGAGCGCGTCCCGCTTCTTGGCCAGCCCCTTGTAGTTGGCCCAGTTGCGCAGGGCCAGCCGGTCGGCCTGCCCCTTGGAGATCTCCATCTGCGGGCCTGCGTTGGGCTCCTTGAGCCACGATGCGAACTCCGGGATGAGCATGGCCTGCTCCATCTCCGGCGCCTGCTTCAGCACGTCCATGCGCATGGAGGTGAAGTCGATATCGGTCTTGTCCACGCCCAGCTCGCTGATGCGCTTCTTGATGTCGTCTCCCACAAGGGCGGCTGCGATGGACCGCGCCTCCTCCTCGTTCTTCGGGGGCGGGTTGTACCCGATGGACAGCTTCTCGGGATACGCCTCGAACGAGGTGTCGAGTCCCTTCACGACGGTCACGTAGTCCTTGTAGCCCACGATGGCCTCGATGCGGTCGGCCCAGGAGTTGGCCTGGAGGTTCACGCCCGGCGTGTAGACGTACGCGGAGGTGGAGAGCACCTTGCCCGTGATGGGGTCCGCACTGGAGGGGCCGTAGCCCAGCAGGCCGTTCATCACCGGCTTGTTCACCGAGTACATGAACGTGTACCGGATGTCGCCGTTGTACTTGACGTAGTCCATGTCCGCGCAACCCGCGGTAGCTTCGGTCTCCGCGACGGGCTGGCCCGCGTCCAGAGCGGCCTGGGCCGCGGTGTTGTTGTTCTCGCACACCACGAACATGCCCTTTTCCGGCACCGCTTCCTTGCCCTTCAGGAAGGCCACCACGTCGTTGAACGGCCGGGCCCAGTCCTTGCCCATGGCTACCGCCTCGGGCACCAGGTCGCGGGGGAAGTCCTCGGACAGGTAGTATACGATGGGCTTAGCGTCCATCTTGGAGTAGTCCTCGGTCCCGTCGGCCTTCAGCTCATGGTTGGCCCAGAGGTCCCAGCGCTGGATGAACCGGATGATGCCGGTGTACGTGGTCTCGTACATGGGGTCGTAGTTCTGCCGCTCCTGGCGGAAAAACCCGAACTTGTCCATCACCTGGTCGTCGTACTGGACCGGGACGTAGGTGTCGTTGGGGTCCACGCGCAGGAACGCGTGGCGCACCGAGATCTCCTCGGAGAAGCACTCGAACACGCCGCCGATGTACCACGGGTAGAAGAGGCAGAGGGGCACGTAGCCGCCCAGATCCTCGTACCACATGGTGGGCGCGCTCAGGATGTAGTCCGACACGTAGTCGACATACTCGGGTGCGTCGGTCTCCTCGTTGCGGAACACGCGGAACTGCTGTCCCTCGGGCGCCGCGTCGCCCTGGAAAACCGACATCACGACTTCGCCCACGATTGCGCTGAGCGTGAACTGGTAGTTGACCACCGCGTTGTCGCCCCAGGCGACGCGCATGTACTCGCGGTCGTACCAGTAGCGGTCCGCCTCGTTCTCCTCCAGCACGTTGGTCTTCTCGCCCGTGGTCGGGTTGTAGGTGTACTTCAGGTCGAAGTGCGAGTCGATGGGCCAGGCTGCCAGCGGTGCGCCGCGGAACACGAACTTGGTCGGGTACACGCACACCGCGTTGCCCGGGGAACGATCCGACATCTTCGTGCCCTTCACGTGGCCGCAGTAAGCGCCCTGGTGGGCAGCGGCATCCTTGCAGTACGCGTGCATGTCGTCCTGGCCGCCGCACGCGACGTCCTTGCCGTCCGCACCGGGCACCGGCTCCCCTTCCGCGTACTTGAGGCTTGCGCTCTGGTACGGGTTGGGGGTGAACCCGGCCTCGTCGCCGGGCAGCCACGCCAGGTAGGGCGTGTCGGTGTCGTTCTTGAAGCCGATCTCCTGGCTTCCCCGGCTGAACTCGTAGGTCCGGTAGAAGAAGAGCGAGTCCTGCTGGATCTCGAAGGTGCCGCGCTCCAGCGGGCTCTGGTCGCCGGGGAACGTGTACGCGGCCAGCGCCGGAGCATCCGTCACGGTCCGCTTGAAGTACCATTCGCCGACCAGGTCCTTCTTGTTGATGATGTTGTCCTGCGTCCGGTCGATCTCCGGGAGGTCCTGCGCACACCCTGCAACCAGGGACAGGAGAGCGGCCGCGGCCATCGCCTTGAACGTCATGTTCGTCGTGGTCTTCATGGTGTCACCTCCGCCTTCCTAGTAGTGCAGGACGCTGAACAGCTGGTTCAGCGTCACCACGACGTCCATGAGCTCGATGGAATCCCGGAGCTGGGCGCCCAGCTCATCCTTCTTCAGGTCTCCTTCCTCCGAATCCCCGTACGTGATGGCTTCCCACTCGGCCTTGACCCCGTTGAGCCGGTTGACCAGGTCGTACGAGGCGTTGATCCGGTTGCTGTCGTAGTTCGACGTCCGTGCCAGGTAGGTCTTGAAGCTCCACGGGTCGGTGAACTCCGCGGTCTTGACCGCCCACGAAGGATCCTTGAAGTCCTCCTCGGTGGCCGGGTCGAAGCAGTTCCCGCTCCCCTTGAGGCAGAGGTACAGGCTGTCGATGAACCCCCGGTCGAACCCGGAGGGCATGTACGCGAACCCGAACAGGCCGACGTACGTCTTCATGGACAGGCCTTCGATGCTCGCCTCCACCCGGGTCTTCCCCTTGGCCAGCTGCGGCCGCCGCGGGTCGAACGGGACGATCTGGCCGTCCTCGACGTACGGCGCGTAGCGGGTGCGGTCGCCGACCAGGTAACCAGCCAGGAGGTTGGTCATCTCAGTGTAGAAGTTGGTGTTGTAGCCCACGCTGGAGCCGACGCCCACCGACACCTGCTCGCCGACGCTGTCCGAGAGGAAGCCGGCCAGGGAGTAGGTGAGGGTCTCGAGCGCGCCCATCTTCTCCCAGAAGGAGCCGATCCAGGCAGCGTGGTCGAAGTAGTAGTAGCCCGCATCCGCCATGTAGGTCGTGTAGGGGAACTTGCCGTCGCCCACCGGGATGTCCAGCTCGCTGCCCGGGGCGCCCATCTCGTAGCTGAAGTTCTGGTACCGCTCGTCCGGGGTCCCCTTGTCCACCAGCCGGTACGAGCCCGGAGCCGGCGAGAACAGCAGGGCCGAGAGCATCCGGAGCCCGGTCTCCGCCTGTTGCAGCAGGGGCCGGATCATGAGCTGGTCCGAGAAGATGAGGGTGCGGAGGTACTCCGAGCCCTCGAACACGTTCCAGTACAGGGCGTAGAACCGGCCCACGTCCGCGATGGGCGGGAACCAGCGGTCCATGATGCGTGCGTAGTAGCCCAGGGGGTTGGCGCCCTTGTACGCGGCCCACCGCTCCCGCTTGAACGCGTCGAACACGTAGTACTCGTGCAGCTTGTTCCACGAGTGTGCGATGATCTCGGCCATGTCGCCGCCCGTGTCGAAGGTGTACGTCTTGTAGTTGCCCCTCCACTCGTCGCCGGAGTAGACGTACGGCACCCGGTGGTAGGTCTTGTCGTAGTCGCTGCGGTACCAGTTCACCACGAAGTTGTTCTCCAGCGCCATCTTGCGCTCAGGCACCGGGATGCGCTCGAGGTTCTCCTTGGGCCCGACCAGCTGGACCAGCATCAGCCACGAGCTGAAGATGGCCCAGTTGTTGGCCATGGCGGTGTCGGCCATCCAGGACACGTCCACCGGGTCGTAGCCGAAGAGCCCGAACTTCGCGGCTTCCTGCATGAACCGGTACACGTTGCTGGTATCCACGTACGCATCCGACAGCCCGCCGTAGGCATAGCGGATGGCGGCCTTGTCGTACTTGCCCAGGCCGTTGATGTCGAAGTTCGCAGTCCCGCCGTAGTCCATGATGGACGCCCACTGGTTTTCCCCTCGGCCAAGCTCCGCCTCCTTCTGGGTCAGGTGGCCGCGGGAGACCCACGTCTTGACCAGCTCCTCCTGCTTCGGGGCCACGAACGCAGGCACGTAGGTGGCCTGGCAGTCCATGTCCTTGGTGCAGGAGCGGGAACCGTCGTACTTGCACAGCTGCGTGCCCGTGTCGCACGAGTCGTCCTTCAGGCACACGCCGTCCTTGTTGGACGTGCCGCCAGGGCACACCCCGTCGACCGCTCGCTGGTACACCATGCACTTGCCGCTGCCGGGAACCACGGTGGAGGACACCATGTCGACCACCTTCTCGTACGCGATGTTCTCTTCCGGGGCGACGCTGCAGAAGCCTTCAGCGCTCACCTCCTGGCACGCCGCGTCGCCCGTGTCGCCCAGCGCACACAGCACGGGCTGCGGCCGCGACGTCCAGCACGCGCCCTTGACCTCGTTGGCCTCGTCCACGCAGGCCTTCTTGGGCTCGTCCTGCCCTTCCACCTCGACCAGCTTGCAGGTCGTGCCGGGCATGCAGTCCTTGTCCGACGAGCAGAACACCTTGCAGTAGTCTCCGAAGATGCAGGAGCCCGGGCCCTCCATCGTGCACTCCCGGTAGTCGGGCTCACGGATGGCGTAGTACTCGTCCGGGTAGTTGAAGATGTCCGCGGACGACTCGAAGTTGTGGCGCAGGCCCACCGTGTGACCGATCTCGTGCTCCAGGACGCCGTCCAGCATGACCTTGGTGATCCGCAGCACGTGGCAGCTCTTCTCGTCCCCGCCGTACTCCGGCCACACCTTCTCGTTCTTGCAGAAGGCCGAGACCTTGAGCGCGGTGCCCAGCACGTAGGGCTCGTACATGTCTGCGCTCAGGTAGCAGAAGCCGTCCGCCAGCTTGTGCATCTTCTCCCGGTACTTGCGCTTGAACTCCGGCGTGGCCCAGTTGAAGGGCGACACCCTGGCCAGCTCCTCTGCCGTCAGGGACGACGTCGAGCCGTACGTGCCGCGGGCCGCGGCCTTCACTTCCTCGTTCATCAGCAGCCCGTTGAGCCAGGTGCCTTCCGCCTTCCGGAGCCGGGCCACGGCTTCCCCCTCGGTCATCCCCGCGGGCGCGACCATGAGCGCCTTCTCCATGAGCTTGGCGCCGTCCCGGAGCATCTCCTTGATCTCCGGCTGGTTCACGTACTGGCGCGCCTGGTTCATCTCGTCCTGCGTGAGCCAGAAACGCTTCACCCTCGGCACCTCGGTGGACGTGTCGGCCCCTGCGTCCGCAGGCGCATACAGGCTCTCCGTGGCCCCGCTCAGGTAGTGGTCCTCGATGTACTTCCGGATGTAGTCACCGGACATGACGCTGGACTTGTCCAGCTTGTTCTCGGCAAGGTCCAGCAGGTCCGACCCGTACTGGCCGTAGCTGATCATGGGCGCGCCGTAGATGTTCGCGATGCCGTAGAAGATCTCGCCGGTCTCCGGGTCCGCGCCCGACGGGCCGTAGCCCAGCGGGGAAGCGGTCTGGTCCTCGCTGACCCAGTACATCGAGTTGTACCGGATGTCGCCGTGCTTCTTCACCGCGTACGGGTCCGCCACTTCCTTGCAGGGATTGCGCTCCTTGCCGTCCGCATCGGTGTACCAGTACCGGCAGTCGGACATCTGGTCCCGGGCGTCCTTCCAGCCCTTCTTCTCGCAGTTGTCGCCATTGAACACGTTCTGGCAGACCACGTACAGCGGCGGCAGCGCGTCGTACATGTCCTGGCGTTCCTTGATGTCCGCCGCGGTGAGCTGCGGCTTCCAGCCCATGCACATGCCGATGCCGTTGTCGCGCACGCAGGAGATCTCGCCCGAAGCCCCCTCGTTGAGCCACACGACTCGGGTCTTCTCCTTGGCGAGCATGGTGTAGTCGGTCACCTGGCCGAAGGACACGGTGAAGCGCTTGGAGCCCTGCACCGCGACGTCGAATCCGCCCTCGCCCGGGATGCCGTGCACGAACCGCATCATGCTGCTCTTGTTGACCACGCCCGCGGTGGAGCTGCCCAGCAGCACGAACTTCTTCCCGTCCTTCTTGCCGTCGCCCACCAGCACCAGGGTCACCACGCCGTCTTCCGGCACGGCCACGTTCTGGACGCTGCCCAGCGTCGCTCCGGATTCCGCATCCAGCACGTCGAAGGAGTGCAGCTCCGCGCCGTTGGCACCCAGCTCGGTCAGCGGCAGGATGCAGCCCTGGGTCCGGAACGTGGGGTCGCCGGTCTCGAACGCGTACAGGTAGTTCTTGCCCCCCTGCTTGCACACGGATGCGACCTTGCCGCTCTTGTTCTCCACGACGCTGACCTGCTTGACCGTGAAGTCCAGGTTCACGACCTGGAACCAGGCCTGGAGGCTGTCCAGGGAGGGAATCGGGTCATCCACGCTCTCGCGGTACTCCGGGCCGTTGGCGCCGATGACGCGGTACAGCGTGAACGCGCCCTGCTCCATGGTGGTGTTCACCACCTGCTGCCACCCCGAGTCCTTGTCCTTGAGGCTGCAATCGCCGTCCGTGCACGCGTAGCACACGCCGGTGAAGCACGCCTGGCCCGCGGCACAAGCCTTGGTTTCGCTGCACTGCGCAGGCGACCCGCACACCCCCGCCTGGCTGCAGAACTGGTAGCCGGCCACGTCCGGGGTGAAGCCCATCTGGCACAGCTTCTCCGTCTGCTCCGTGCCCGGGTTGCAGTAGCGCGGGTGCTGGTCCGAGAACTCCTGGTCCAGGACATATCCCGAGCCGCAGTCCGCGTCCGAATCACAGTACGTGATGTCGTAGAGCCCCTTCTTGCTGTAGAACTGCGCCCAGGAAACCGCCTCCTTGTAAGGCACGCTCCACTGGTCGGCCGACTCGTACGCGGATGCCATGAGGCTCTGGGGCCAGTTCGCGGACACGTGGTACACGATGGGCTTGGGAGTCCGCTCGTGCGGCGGAAGCATGTCCCACGTCACGCACTTGCCTTCCTCGAACCATCCCGGGACCTGGCAGTGCACCTTGCCGTCGTAGCTCCCCTCGCAATCCACGTCCTCGCTGCACGGGATCTCCTTGCCCGCGTCGTCCAGGATCGGATCGACCTTGCGGGAGTTGACCCAGATGTTCCACAGGTTCGCGTACACCACCTTGTTCGTGTACAGGTACCCGTGGTCCTCGTCCCAGCCCCACCGCTCGGTGAGGAAGTAGCCGAACTTGCCCTGGTCCGATGACGGGTTGTAGTACTTGGTGATGTAGTCGTTGTTCGGGTCCACCTTCCGGAACGAGTGCCGCACCTTCACCACCGCGCCCGCACAGTCGTACGGGGCCACGTCGTAGATGCTGCACGCATCCGGGGACACGGGCTCGAGGAACAGCTTGGTCACGAAGTTGACCGAGTTCTCCGTCATCTCGAAGCGGTCGGGGTTGTCCTCCTCGAACTCCTGGACGTAGTAGTCCACCGAGGTGGCCTTGACCGCGGTCAGGAAGAACAGGTCCTTGACCCCCGCTGCCGCCCAGTTCACCCGGACGTACTCCCGCTCGTACCACTTCCGGTCCGTCGTGTTCTCCACCAGGATGTTCCCCTGCTCGCCGGTCTGCGCGTTGTAGCTGCGGATCACGTCGAAGTGGCTGTCGATCTCGAACGTGGCCAGCGGCTGCCCCACGTACATCTCGATGAACTGGTCGGACTTGCCCTCGTCCCAGTAGTTCCGGATCTTCTTCTTGCTCCACTTCTTCTCGGCCCCCTCCACGTAGATCTCCGTGGTCGGGTACACCACCAGCGCGTTCTCCTGGATGTCGAAGATGACCCGGACGCCGCCGCCGAAGTTCATCTCGCCGTCGAACGTCACGGGAGCAGGAACGGGGGCTTCTATGACAGTCTGTACGTAAAACCATAGTCCTTTTAAATCGGTTTTCTTCAGCTTGTTCGGTTCCGTCCTGTCGATGTCGCCCACCTCGGTGGCACACGACATCAGCAGGAACGCCCCCATGGTCAGCATGAGACCGAGAACTTTGAGAAGCCGCCGGGTATTCATGACCCCAACCTCCAGTATGTTTCCAGCAGACCGCTTCGTAGATGTGTTCATGTGCGCCCCCTAGTACGTCGCCGCGATGACAGCGTAGACCGAAGAGTTGTTTCGGTCGTTGTTCGAGAAGTTGGCCCAGGGAAACACCCAGTCCCCGTTGTCCGCGGTCTTGGGCGCGACCACCGTGTCGGTCCCCATGGAGACCGCCCAGTTGTCGCTCAGCGCGTACGTGAGGTCCAGCACCCCGTGCCACGTGTCCCGCTGCCCCCGGCCGCCCTTTGCATACTCCGAGGTGAACTCGTCGCTGGGCGACACGTCGTAGGTCCACGAGTTGGAAACCTCGCCGACCACGGTGAACGTGAGCCCCTCGATCAGGGCCACCGACACGGTGAACGAGTTGAGCACGCCCCACTCCACGTTGTTGCCGCCCACGGAGATGAGGTCGCCGGTGAGCTGCTCGTTGCCGCCGAACCGGGCCAGCACCACGTGGTCCCCGACGTCATCGAGGCTCACGGTCGGGCTCGTGTACCGGTTGAAATTCTTGAACCCCGCGGCAACGTACGCCAGCGTCACCACGCCCAGCTTCTTCACCAGCCCCGCATGCAGCGTCGTGTTCATGATGATGTCGCGGTACTGGCTCTGCGGGCTCGTCGGAAACACCAGCGACAGCCCCGCATTCACCGTCACGTCCACCCCGGGGATCACCACCAGCTTCAGGTGGGACAGGTCCAGCGTCGTGTCCGACAGCATGGTCCGGTTCCGGTAGGTCACCGTGGACTGGTAGTTCTCCACCATCGAGTACAGGATGTCCTGCTTGCCCGACAGCCGGAGGTTGTCCACGATGTCCCAGTACGGACCCAGCGACAGCAGCGTCGTGACCGCGGTGCGCCGCACATAGGGGTCCGCGGTGAACGACCCGCCGCCGACCACCTGGCCCAGGACGATGACCGCGCCCACGGGCAGCCCGTCCTCCTTGGCCTTTTCCTGGGCCTCCTGCGTCACCGTCGAGGGCGTGACCTGCGCCAGCGCGGCCGTGATGGGAACACTCACGCCCGCAAGAACCAGAAGCACCAGAATGGTAGCCCGTCTCAAGGTGGCCTCCGCTCAGCGAATGGTGGCGCATAAAAATGCGCGTTCTGCATTACTTTCCACTCTTGTACTCATCCGACCCTGCCCTGTCAAGCGCCTGAGGCGCCGCATACGGGGGCTCCGCCCCCATCGCTCCCGGCAGGCTGAGCCTGCACGCATACGGGGGCTCCGCCCCCATCGCTCTCGTTGGTCGCTTCCCCCGCAGGCAGGGCCTGCACGCATACGGGGACTCCGCCCCCATCGCTCCCGGCAGGCCCGTTGGTCGCTTCCCCCGGTGCCAACAGGACGAGGTGTGCCGAACAACTGGGGAGTGAGGCATCGGGTATTCCTTACAAATCACGTCGCGGGGCTAAAGACACACCGCACCCGCGGCACAAGACCCGGCCTTACTAACACAAGATTTTAATCGCGTGCAAGGAAAAAAAAGGGGCGGGCTTCCTCCGGCCCGGTCCGTCTTGACGGTGGCGCCTCCGGTTCCTAGAATGGCCCCGCCAGAGAAGGAGGCGACACGTGCATCCGGTCGAGCTCAAGAAGGGCGTTGCGTGGGTCGGAGTCGTGGACTGGGGGATCCGGACCTTCCACGGCCACGAGCTGTCGGTCCATCGCGGCACCAGCTACAACTCCTACCTCGTCAGGGACGAGAAGACCGCACTGGTGGACACGGTCTGGGGACCCTTTGCCGAGGAATGGCTGGAGGGGCTGGCCCGCATCGTCGACCTCGAGACCATCGACTACGTCGTCGTCAACCACTCCGAGCCCGACCATTCCGGAGCCCTCCCCTCCCTCATGCGCCGCTGCCCCAACGCAACCGTCGTGGTGTCCCGCAAGGGCCGTGAATCGGTGCCCGGTCACTACCACCAGGAGTGGAAGTTCCAGGAGGTCCGCACCGGCGACCGCATCCGCCTCGGGCGCAACGACCTGGTGTTCGTCGAAGCCCCCATGCTCCACTGGCCCGACAGCATGTTCACCTACCTCACGGGCGACCGGATCCTCATGCCCAACGACGCGTTCGGCCAGCACTACGCAGCAGCCTTCCCCTTCAACGACCAGGTGGACCAGGAGGAGCTGTACGAGGAGGCGCTCAAGTACTACGCCAACATCCTGACCCCGTTTTCCCCCCTCGTTCTGCGCAAGATCGACGAGGTCCTGAAGCTCGACCTGCCCGTGGACATCATCGCACCGAGCCACGGCGTCATCTGGCGCAAGGATCCGCTCCAGATCGTGAACAAGTACGTGGAGTGGGCCAGGCAGACTCCCGAGCCCACCGCGGTGGTCCTGTACGACACCATGTGGGAAGGCACGCGGCGCATGGCCGACGCCATCGGCCGCGGCCTGGCCAGCCAGGGCATCTCGCACAAGCTGTTCCACATGGCCGTGGCAGACCGCAACGACGTCATCACCGAGATCTTCAAGGCCCGTGCCGTCATCATCGGGTCGCCGACCTTGAACCGCGGCGTCATGCCCACCATCGCACCCATCCTCGAGGACCTGAAGGGGCTGCGCTTCCAGAACAAGATCGGCGCGGCCTTCGGCAGCTACGGGTGGAGCGGCGAGTCGGTCAAGCAGATCGAGGAGCTGTTCGAACGGTGCAAGATCCCGGTGGTGACGCCAGGGGTGCTCGCCAAGTGGCAGCCCGACCCCCAGGCACTCCAGGCGTGCGAGGACCTTGGCAGCGCCATGGCCCGCGCCATCCGGGCCTGCCCGGCCTGACAAGCCCCCGTCCCCCTACGGCCCCCCTCTTCCGGCTCCCCTCTCGCTCACCAGCACTACCACGCTGGCCGCGATGAACGCGTAGCCCGCGGCCATGTGGGGGGTCACCGCCTCGCCCCAGAAGACCCACGCGCCCAGCCCCGCCATGGCAGGCTCCGACAACGTCGCGACCGACAGGCGGCTCGCGTCGAGGTACCTCAACGCCATGTTGAACGACGTGTGGCCCATCAGCGTCGGCACCGCGGCCATGAGCAGAAAGCAGCCCCACGTGCGACCGTCGTAGTCGACAAAAGGAAGACCCATCGCTGGAAGTGCTAAAAGGGTTACAGCTCCTGCTACTCCGTAAATCAGCGTTACATAGGGCAGGTTGTCCATTCGTGTGCGCAGCCGCTTCCCAACCAGGAAGTACGCGGTAAACAGCATCCCGCAGGCCAGCGCAAGAAAGGGACCCGTCAGGTCCCCCCCGACGCGGACGTCCCCCCACCCCAGCACCGCGGCGCCGGCAAGCCCCAGCAGGATGGCCAGCCACAGCCGGCCCGTCACCTTCTCCCCGTAGATCGCGGCCGCACCCAGAGCCGTGTAGACCGGGTTGACCGCAAACAGCAGTGACGCGGTCGCCACCCGCGTGTGCTGCACCGCAGCCACCCACGTGAGCAGGTGCGCGGCCAGGAGCATCCCGCACGTGACGGCCAGCAGCCACTCCAGCGCGGTCAGCCGAAGCGCCTGCCCCCGGTGCCTCCACGCAAAGGGCGCCAGCACGGCAAACGACAGCGCCAGCCGCCACCCCACGATGGCCGCAGGGTCCGCACTCCCCAGCCGCACGATGTTGCCCGACTGGCTCGCGGCCACCAGCCCCACGGCAAGGCTTCCATACACCCACCTCGGCACTCTACTCACTCCATCCCCCATGCTCGGCACCGTCATCCTGAGCGCACAGGCGCACCCATCTTCGAACTCGGCCGTGCCATCCTGCCGAGCAGCGAAGGACCCCAGCTTGCCTTGGCACGGCCGTGGCCCAGACCTACCTTCCCGCCCATGCCGGCATGCTGCTCGTGCCGTCCGTGGTGATGGCCACACTCTCCCCCTTGTTCACGTCGATGACCACCAGGTTGGTGGTGGCGCCTGCGGCCATGACCGTGACCAGCTTCACCCCTGTCAGCGACCAGTCCAGCTGGCCCGGCGCCAGCCCGCTGGCGCTTCCAGGCTTCACCTCCTCGACCGCGATCTCGCCCTGCGCGTCGGCCCCCAGCACCATGACCGCGTCCCCCTGCAGGCTCGCGAGGAACTGCATGGGCGACATCGTGACCCCGGACGCGGCGGTCTGCCCCGGGAACGTCAGCTCGTACAGCACCGCGTTCCCCGCGTCGAGGCTCACGACCCGGTACGTCTCCGGAGCGGAGTTGTAGGCCACCACGGCCCTGTTGCCGGAGGGGAACGGAGCAAACGCCACGACCCGGTCGTCCGGCTTCTCGAGGTACGGCGCCATCTCGCCGGTGGCCGAGTCCACTCGAGCCAAGTACAGGATGTCGTCCTCCACGAACGGATACAGGGACTTGCCGTCCGGGCCCCACGCGATGGGGCCGATCTTGTTGGCGGCCTCGATGGACCCGACGATGGCCCCGAGGTCCACGGTCTTTCCCGCGGCCACCTCGTACGGCGCCACGCCCTCAACCTGCATCCCGTTGACCATGCCGCGCAGCACCACCGCACCCGTGCCCGGCGCCACGTCGAGGGAGAACTCGCCGCCCGACCCGGTGGTGGCAAGCGTGGTCCCGCCCGCAGCAGCCGCACTGGCCCCCGCAACGGGCGCGGCAACGGCTCCGGACCCGAACTTGAACGCTCCGGTCACCTTCGCGGACAGGTCCGACTCGTCCGCGGGCCGCACGAGATCGACCCCCGGAGTCAGCTGGAAGCAGCCCGTGCCGTCCGCTCCCACCACGAACAGGTTCGTGCGCTTCTGGTTGAACTGCCACCGGTACGTGGAGGAGAACGCCACCCACTTCCGGTCCGGGGACCAGGACGGGTGCGCGACCGTCACGTCCGGGCTCTCGAACCGGGTCAGCGCCTGCACCTGCTTGCCGTCGGGGGAAGCGATGAACAGGTCCGACCCGCCCTCCTTGCGTGCCCTGACGAACACGATGGCATCGTTCACGTCGTACCGCCGCGGCCCCGCGTTCGCGAAGTCCGGCACCGGAGCGCCGGGGGCCAGCCCGCACGACCACGGCACGCTCCCCCCGGTGTCCCCCGCGACCACGTCCGCGGCCGCGGCAAAGTCGAACCCGCCCACGCTTCCGGCATCGGGGCACACCGGCACCGTCTCCTCCCCGCCCCCGCACCCCCCACTTGCGAGCGCAGCGAGCAACCACGCCGTAGCCCACGCAGCGCCGCATCGGCCAAACCGTGACCGGTTGGCGGAGGCGGGCCGACCCGTTGCCTCGCCTCTCCGCCTCATGACCAGCACGGCCAACACCATCGCGATCACCACGGCCCAGGCGTTCCCCCCGGCCGCTCCGCCCACCGCGCATCCGCCCGTGCTGCGGGTCTCGGTCTCACACCCGGCGTCGCTTCCCGGCACCACCAGCGCCCCGCCGTCCCCGCCCTGCGGGTAGGAGCTCGCTCCGATGAGCACGTCGTCGCCAAACGTGCCGAACACCGAGCCCCACGTGAACACGTCCTCCTGCGGAAGGCTTCCGTCAGGCCCCACGGTCACGTCGTCCCCGGGCGCGATGACGTCCGGATCCGGCGGCTCCTCCCACGGGGTGCCGTCGTCGAACTTCACGATCCTGCCGAACGTCCCGGCCACGAATCCCCAGTGAGCGCCCGGAAACGAGATGTCCATGTAGCAGCCCTGCCCCTCGGCCTCCGCCTCGTAGTCCCACGAGGTGCCGCCATCCTGAGAGATGAGCACGACGGCCTTGTTGCCGAGGTTGTCGATCTCGGTGTCGGGCCAGCCGACGCAGCCCGCCGCGCGCAGGGTCAGCGGCGACATCACCGCGATCTTGGAGAGCCACAGCCAGGACATGCTCTCCGGAGCGTCGGGGAGGCCTGCGTCCACCCAGGTCTTCCCGCCGTCGGTGGTGCGCTTGATGGCAAACGCCGCGCTGTTGTTGCTCACCACCGCAAAACCGATGGTCTCGTTGACGAACGTGAGGTGCTGGAAGTAGTCCGGCGAGCCCACCACCAGAGGCTCGAACGTCTTGGCGCCGTCCTTGGTGCGCATCACGATTCCCTGGGCCAGGTAGTTGTAGCCGACGACCTTCTCTTCGCCGCTGTAGGGGTCGGTCTCGGTGATCTCCTCCTTGCCGCCGCCCCCCACCCAGCCGTCCTTGTAGTCGAGGAAATGGAGCGACGAGTACGTGACCGTGAACCCCGGGTTGCTCAGCTGCCACTGCATGCCGTTGGGGGTCCAGAAGACGTTGCCCTCGGAAAGCGCCCAGGCATGGCTCGCGTCGGTTGCAAAGACCTTCTCGACCGAGGTGAACGAAAAGGGGCCGCCGCCTGTTGCCGGAAGCTTGACCTCCGAGAAGCTCTGGCCCCCGTTGGAGCTCTTGTACATGCCGAGCCCACCGCCGTAGATGACCTTGTCGTCCGGCATGGACAGGGTAACGATGATGGAGAAATCGCCCGGCGGCTGGGTGTTGGTCCAGGCATCCCCGGAGGTCGTGTACACGATGGCCGGCTTGCTCTGCCCGTTCTGGCTGGACACGCCCACCGCGGCCCCGGCCGTCGGGCTGCCCGCAGCGATGGCGATCCACGTGTTGCCGCTGCCCGGCACCTGGTGCACCTGCTTCCACTCCGCGTGCGCAGAGCCTGCCGCTGCCGCAACGCACGCGGCCAGACACAAGGCCGATCTCCACATGGCGCCTCCGTTTCCGGCCCCCGCACGCCGCGGGGACCCGCGGCGGCATTCTGCCCCATGAGCGTCCCGCCCGCAAGCGCCGCGCATACATCTTGCTATCTTCCAGGGCTTTTGGTTTAATCGTGGCGCTTCGGGAGGGTCTGCCATGTCTACCGTCCGTCGGGTCCTGGTGATGTTGCCGCTCGTGGTGCTGCTGAGTGCCGGCTGCGGAAACACGCTGACCGTGGACGACGGGCTGGGGGACTCCTCGTGCTTCATGTCGTGCGCGGGCAAGCAGTGCGGCGACAACGGCTGCGGCGGCTCCTGCGGCTTCTGCAACGCGGGCTTCAACTGCATGTCCGGAAAGTGCGTGCCGGCCAACGGCGAGTACCCGGACGGCTGGGACGCACCGGACGGATGGAGCCCCTGGGGCGACACCGGCCACCCGGTGGGAGAAGCCTACGTCCTGCCGGAGATCGAGGACCCGGAAGCGGACAGCGACGGCGACGGCATCAAGGACGGCGTGGACAACTGCCCCTTCGACGCGAACCCCTCCCAGCTCAACTCCGACGGCGACGCGGGCGGCGACGTCTGCGACCCGGACGACGACAACGACTCGGAGAAAGACGAGACCGACTGCGCACCCAAGGACCCCTTCATCAACCACCTCATGCCCGAGATCTGCGACGGGGTGGACAACAACTGCGACGGCCAGATCGACGAGGACGGTGCAGAGGGGTGCATCCCGCTCTACAAGGACGAGGACGGCGACAAGTTCGGCGTGTACGAGACCAAGCAGTGCCTCTGCGAAGGCACGTTCGACGATGCGGTGGTCAAGTTCGGTGACTGCAACGACTTCGACCCGACCATCAGCCCCGGTGCCGGCGAGATCTGCGACGACATCGACAACGACTGCGACGGCGTCGTGGACGAAGGGTGCGACGAGGACGGCGACGGCTGGTGCAACATCTACATCCCCGTGGTGGGCTTCCCAAACACCTGCCCGTTCGGCCCCGGGGACTGCTATGACGGCTCCGCGGAGATCAACCCGTCCATGCTCGAAGACCCGGGTGACGGCGTGGACAACAACTGCGACGGCCAGGTGGACGAGGGGATGTCCTGCCCCGGCGTCTGCACCGGCAAGACCATCGACGCCTACCTGTGCGCGCTGGAGATGTGCCTCGGCCCGTCCCTCATCAGCGCGGACATCTACTCCCCCACCGGCGACGACACGTCGTCCGCGTGGGCCGCGGTGTCCCACTTCGGCAGCGCGGGCAACGACCTGGCCCCGTTCGGCGGCAACAGCTACGCGCTCCTCGCATCCGGGCCCGCGGAAGGCACCTCGCACTCCACCGACCTGTGCTGCGGCGGAAGCACCAGCGACCCGTTTGCCAAGGACGGCTTCGAGACTTACGACAACATCGAGTTCAAAGTCGTGCTCCAGGCGCCCAGCAAAGCCGTGGGCTTCGCGCTCGACTACATCTTCCTGTCCGAGGAGTACGAGGAGTGGATCGGCTCCTCGTTCAACGACAAGTTCTACATCATCCTCAAGGCGCCCCAGACCACGAACAACCAGAAGGTGGTGGTCAACTACACCGACTGCAGCGACCCGGGCCAGTACTACGACTTCGTCGACCCGGACGGCAAGAAGCGCTGCTACATCGCGATCAACACCGCGTTCTCCGAGCCGTGCAGCAACGTCCAGACCGACATCTCCGGCACCGGCTTCTCCTGCGGGCCGGGCACCGAGCAGTACGGCTCCAGCACGGGCTGGCTCACCACGTCGTGGCCCATCAAGGGCAACGAGGTGTTCGAGCTCTACTTCCACATCCACGACTCCTCTGACGGCATCTACGACTCCGAGGTCATCCTGGACAACTTCCACTTCCTCTCCACCCCCTTCACGCCGGGCACTGCGTCTCACCAGTAGCATCGCGAGTTTCCTACCCGTTCCCCTTGACATACGCGTGCCTGCGTAGTTCAATGCGTCCGATTGTTCGACCCGGGGAGGGCAGCATGCGGTCGTTCCTCATTCGCTTGACGGTGGTGGTCCTGACAATGGCGCTTTCAGCACCGGCGCTGGCCGTTCCGGCCCCCAAGGACAAGAAGGCGGTCAAGGTCCCGCCGCTGGACCAGGACCTCGAGAACGAGGTCTGGGCCATCCTCGAGCGCGGCACCCGGAGCTCGGACATGGAGACCCGCTCCATCGCGGTCGAGTACCTGCTGAAGGTCCGGCCGGAAGCCGCGCGAAACTACCTCGTGGACGCGCTGGGCGACCCCCAGTGGATCGTCCGCCGGGCCGCGATCAAGGCTCTCATCACTGCCGGGGACGAGGCGTACCGCAAGACGCTTGCCGCGGCAGTCGCCAACGCCGCGCTCTACGAGAAGATGGACCTGAACCCGCTTCCCCTCGTGCTCGGTCTGCCCCCTGCAGAGGCAGTCCAGCTCCTGGAGGAAGCGCTGACCAAGGTCCCGGAGGTGCGCGACATCATCCTCAAGGAGATCTTCAAGAAGGACTCGCCTCTGGCCACACAGCTTTACGACGGGCTGCGCAAGATTCCCGCGGTCAAGGTGTGGGTCATGAGCAACCTCACCATCTTCGCGGACAAGAACATGTACCCGCTGCTGGTCAAGACGCTTCCCGAGTTCTCCAAGGAGGAGCTGCTCAAGGTCTTCACGTTCCTCGAAGGGCTGGACGCGTCGTACGACTACTCCTTCCTGCCGAAGTACCTCGCGGACAAGGACGAGGACATCCAGCTTGCCGCGGCCTACGACCTGGCGCTTCGCGGGGACGACAAGGCGGCCGAGTACCTGCTGCCGCTGTGCGACGAGAACGACGTCCACCGCCAGCTCCGCTGTCTGAACGGCCTCAAGGGGATCCCCAGGAACCCCGACGTGCTGGAGCGGGCCAAGCTGTTCCTCTATGGCGACCCCGATCCCGAGGTCCTGTATGCCGTGTACGACATCTTCACCCGCGCCGGAGATGACAGCGTGTATGACCGCATGGTCGCACGCCTCAACTCCACGAACCTCGGACACCGGGCAGCGTCGGTCTACTTCATCGGCAAGCTCAAGGGAACCCGGGCTCTGCCCCAGCTCCACGAGCTGCTGCGGGATGGAAGCTCCATCATCCGGCTTCGCGCGGCGCAGGCCATCGGCGAGCTCAAGCAGGCCGAGTCCGTGCCCTTCATCGCGGATGCCATCCGGAATGACGCGGACCCCGCGGTCAAGAAGGCTCTGGTGGTCGCGCTGGGAAGCATCGGGGACCGCTCCATCGTGGAAGTCGTCTCGTTCCTCATCTTTGACCCCGAGGTGCGGCACGACGCGATCGTGGCTTTGTGCGGCGTCCGCCACCGGGATGCGATCCCGACGCTGCGAAACGTGCTCCAGAACCAGTTCTCGCAGGAGGAGCGCACCATGGCCATGCGCGCCATCGTCCGCATCAGCCCCGCGGAAGGGCTCCAGGTCTTCAAGGGAGCGCTGGGCTGGATCCCCGAGGGCTTCCTCTCCGAGATGGCCGCGGAGATCAAGGGCGAGTTCATCGAGTACCTCAAGGCCGCGCTCACCAGCATCAACGAGCGCGTCACCCGGGAAGCGGTGCTCGCGTTCAAGCACCTCGGAACCGATATCGAGACCAAGGTCCTGGAGCGGGAGCTGTTCAACTCCAAGGACAACACGCTGCGCCGTCTCATCCTCGGCCGCCTCGCGGAGATCAAGCTGGATGCCAGCAACGACCTGCTGGCCGCGTTCTACGCGGATACCAACCGGGAGCTGAAGCTCACGTCCATCCAGCAGTCGGGACGCTACCTGCTCAGCACCAGCGCAGCCGTCCCGGCCCTGCGCAAGCTCCTCATGGACCCGGACGAGACGTTCCGCGTCGGCGCGGCCGCTGCCCTGGTGGAGATCTTCCAGCGGCCCGCACCGCTGCCTGCCGCTCCGGCCAAGTCCAAGTGATACTGCCTGCCGCCCGCACCCGTTGACCCGCACGGAAAGCGAGAGCCCCACATGAGCAACGCACTCTTTCTCTTCGACGTGGACGGCACGCTCGTGGACGCAGGCGGTGCGGGCAAGCGCGCATTGTCCCGCATGTTCGAGCAGATGGCAGGCGTGCCGGAAGCCTTTCGCAACTACAACTTCTCGGGCAAGACCGACCAGCAGATCATCCGCGACGCGTGGCAGGTCTGGCTTTCCCGCGACCCGACGCCCGAGGAGGTGGAGCAGGCCCGCCGGGGTTACATCGCTCTGTTGCTGGAGGAGATGGCACGGCCCGGCTACCGCTCCAGGGTGCTGCCGGGCGTCCGCACCCTGCTGGAGACGCTGAAGTCGCTTTCGGTGCCAACCGGCCTCTCCACGGGGAACATCGAGGAGGGCGCGCACATCAAGCTTGCAGCCGTGGACCTCTGGCACTTCTTCCCCTTCGGCGGGTTCGGCTCCGACAGCGCGGACCGGGCTGAGCTGACCGCGCTGGGAGCCCGACGGGGACGGACCCTGACGGGCAAGAACATCCCGGACCACCGCGTGTTCGTCGTGGGCGACAGCCCGCTGGACGTGGACGCGGCCCACCGCGCGGGATTCGTCTCCGTCGCGGTCATGACCGGCTGGAGCACCCGCGACGAGATCCTAGCGAAGCGCCCCGAGTTCCTCTTCGACGACCTGTCCGACACGCCCACCCTGCTCGACGCTCTCGATGTGAAGTAGTAGGCCCCGCAAGCAAGCGTGGGCGCACGGAGCCGAGGCAGCGTGGAGGGGAGCGGGGGGGACCGACGAAGTCGCAGCTCCCCCGGCTGCCCCGGAGCCAGCGTGGCAGGCCAGCCGAGGCAGCGTGGAGGGGAGCGGGGGGGACCGACGAAGTCGCAGCTCCCCCGGCTGCCCCGCAAGCAAGCGCCGAGGCTGGATCTGCCTACGAGTTTGCCTTCTGCCGCTCCACGAGGAACGGGCCGATGGCAAGGTAGTCCATCTTGCTGTCGAGGAACGCCTCGATCGCATCCTCGGGCGTGCAGACGATGGGCTCCCCGTGCATGTTGAAGCTGGTGTTGATGACCGACGGGATGCCGGTCTCCTTGTAGAACAGCTCCACGATGCGGTGGTACGCGGGGTCGGTCTCCCGGTCGATGACCTGGGGCCGCGCGGTGCCGTCCACGTGCACCACGCCGGAGCAGGTGCGCGCCATGGGCTCGGTGCAGTCGAAGCACATGGTCATGTACCGGGCAGCGTGCGCAGCCTTGTCGATGTTGATGTAGCACTCGGCCGCGTGCTCGGCCAGGGTGACCGGGGCAAAGGGCATGAACTCCGAGCGCTTGAGGTTGCGGTTGAGCCAGATGTTCACGTTCCAGTCGTCAGGCCGGTACATCACGGTGCGGTGGCCCAGCGCCCGGGGCCCGTACTCCATGGCACCGAAAAAGCGCGCAACGACCTTGGACTCCACCAGCGCCTTTGCCACCACGGCTTCCATGTCCGCGGGCCGGGTGTACACCAGCTTGTTGGCTTCCAGTGCGCTGCCTATCTCCTCTTCCCCGTAGCTGGGACCGAAGTAGACGTGGTCGATGGAATACGGCTTGAGGCCCTGGTTGTGGGCCAGGTAGTGGAGCGCCGCGCCCATCGCGATCCCCTGGTCGCTCATCGCGGGGTGGATGAAGACCTCGTCCACCTCGGGCAGCTCCATGATGCGCTGGTTGAGCTTGACGTTGGCGAAGATGCCGCCGGCCAGTGCGACCTTGCGGCGTCCGGTCGCGGCGACCGCGGCCTTGACGTAGCCCACCATGACGTCCTCGAACCGCCGCTGGGTCGCCGCGGAGATCTCGCCCGGCGAGAAGCGGGACAGGTCCGCGAAGATCCCGCGGCTCCGGCTGCGGGGCCACAGCGGTGCGACGTCGAAGTCGCGTCCGTCCCTGCTCAGGGAGAAGAGCCGTGACACCAGGGGGTACGCGGGCCTCCAGTCGGAGTACGCGGCCAGCCCCGTGACCTTGCCCGCCATGAGCACGTGGAACCCGAGCAACTGCGTGATCTCGCCGTAGAACTGGCCGGGCGACTTCACCGCGCTGGACCCGTACAGCTCCCTGCACGTTCCGTCCGAGCAGTCGAACACCTTGGCTGCGAACCCGTCGCCCATGTTGTCCGCGCTGACGGTCACGCACTCCGGGAAGCCCGCGGTCATGTACGCGGAGTACCCGTGTGCGGTATGGTGGTCCACGAAGTGCACCTTGCGGCCGATCTTCAGGCGCAGCGCAGCCGCGCTGAGCGTGGTGCTGGCGGTCCTGAGCACGGGGCTTGCGGGCAGCAGGTCCTGGAACGACAGGTACGCCTTCTGCATGGGGCCGAAGAGGTCGTGCTCCTCCTCGGGCAGGAAGCCCGGGAGGCGTGCGAGGAAGTGGGTGGGGTTTCCTGCGACCAGCACGTCCGCGTTCCGGAGGTCCTTGCCGTGCGCCTCCCGGACGTATGAGAGGCAGCGCTCCGGCATGCCGTGCTGGAACTTGTTGCGGGTGAACCGCTCCTCGGCAGCGGCAAACAGCACGCGGGAATCCTCGAGCAGAGCGAGGCTCGAGTTGGTGTCTTCATGGATGGCCAGCAGATGCACTCAGTCCTCCAGCTTGCCGGTCTTGCGACGTGTGCGCACCGCCTGCACCACGAGTGCGGTTACGATGACCGCGGACGCGGCCCCAAACAGCAGCGGCTCGGTCAGGTTGGTGGCAAAGACCATCGCGACGCCGAACGCGAGCATCGGAACCACGGTCATGTTGAGGACCATTCCGAGGCCCATCCTGACGGCCACGCGCTCCCGCGGGTACAACAGGCGCCCCACCACGTACGCGGGAAGCACCATCACGTACAGGAAGGCGAACACGTAGTACCCGTACTGGAGCCAGTCCATCCGGTCCTCCGCCCCGACTGGAGCTTCCTACGCATACCACGCGGGCACACCCCAGTGCAAGAATGGACGCCGGTCCCCGGCAGGTGGCTGGCGCCAGGCCCTTTCTGCGGGGGCAGCGACCAGCGGGCCTCCCACGCCGTAGCCCCCGGGGATCCAACTGGGCGCGTCCTGCAAGTTGGCAAAGGCGGGAGCATGGGGCGGAGCCCCCAGCATGGCGGCAGGCCCTGCCTGCTTGACATCCAGATGCGTCGGGTCCAGCATCTAGATGCGTGGAGGTGGTGGGAT
>Ga0233425_10001706_pt1 | contig 47300 bp, 36 predicted proteins | sample Watercolumn_Towu_2_FD_181712 | JGI IMG/M metagenome (GOLD analysis project Ga0233425, IMG submission 181712) | Freshwater microbial communities from Lake Towuti, South Sulawesi, Indonesia - Watercolumn_Towuti2014_140_MG | ecosystem: Environmental > Aquatic > Freshwater > Lake | place...
GTTTTGTTTCAAAATGCTTAGGATTTGAGTGTCTGTGTATTTCGAGGTCTTCATAGAAATTCTCCTGATAATAGTTTACGAGAAATTTCTACTTTTAAATGCGACTATTTTTAGGGGGGATTACATATGCACTAATGTAATATGCAAAAACTCCGTCCGTGAATGGTACTAAATTAACAGCTGTTCACTCAATCATACATTCAGCAAAATGACAGATATAACTTACAAAGTACGTGATGGTTCCCGTTTTCCAGTAGGTATCAGCCTTACGCAAGACGGTGTGAATTTTTGCATTTTTAGTAGACATGCATCACAGGTTGAACTACTCCTCTATGAAAATATTAGCAGTCAGTTTCCTTTCCAAACTATAAGACTGGATTCGGTCCATAACCACAGTTTCTTTTTCTGGCATGTCTTTGTAGAAAACCTCCCTGCTGGAACTTGTTATACATGGAAGATCGACGGGTTAAATGACACAACTGAAACAGGTCGTATGTTTTTTCCCCATAAAGAGTTGCTGGATCCTTGGGCGCGCTCAATCAGCACCGTGGGCTGGAATAGGCAGGTTGCATGTCAATCTGAATCTTCCGGTGGTGGTATGCGAGCAATTGTGGCCAATATCCCGACTACGACAGAATACACACCGTCTACCGGGCTAGAAGGCGAAGGACTTAATGGTGCAATTATCTATGAAATGCATGTTTCAGGGTTCACGCTCCATCCAACGTCCAACGTTCAACACCCAGGCACCTTCTCAGCTTTGAAGGAAAAAATTCCTTACCTTAAAGAACTGGGGATCACGCATATCGAGTTGCTACCTATCATGGCCTTTGACCCCCAAGATGTACCCGATAATGTTGCCAAGAGAGGCTTGAGCAATTACTGGGGCTACAGTACCCATAGCTATTGGGCACCACATCCGGAATACTGTGTAGACATTTCGCATGCTATCCGCGAGTTTCGCGAAATGATCGACGCCTTTCACGATGCCGGAATCAAAGTAATTATAGATGTGGTGTTCAACCACACGGCTGAAGGTGGCAATGGCGGTCCGGTCATTAACTTCAAAGGTATGTTTAATGAGCTTTTTTATCATCTTGATGCGTATGACCGCAGTAATTACCTCGATTTCACCGGATGCGGTAATACCGTAAATTGTAACCATCCTATCGTTTCCTCATTCATAGTACGATGTCTGGAATACTGGGTGGAGACGATGGGAGTTGACGGTTTCCGTTTTGATCTGGCGAGTGTATTTACCCGTGGTGATTTGGGGGTGCCAATGAGCACACCGCCACTGCCGTGGGCCATCGAATTTTCAAAAACATTATCTAACATCCCTTTGATTGCCGAAGCATGGGATGCAGCCGGCCTCTACCACGTCGGTGCTTTCCCTGGAATAGCGTGGTCGGAATGGAATGGCCGTTACCGGGACGTCATGAGAAGGTTTGTAACGGGTGAACCTGGCTTAATCGGTGAAGTGGCATCAAGGCTTACTGGAAGTGCAGATATGTACAAAAATGACTGCCGGAGGCCCAATAACAGCATTAACTTCGTAACATGCCATGACGGGTTTACCCTGAATGATTTAGTGAGCTACAACTTCAAGCATAACAATCAAAATGGCGAAGAGAATCGCGATGGGAGCAATGAAAATCTAAGCTGGAATTGCGGTCATGAAGGTGAAACCGAAGATCAGGAAATTCTTACACTTCGCCGAAAGCAGGCAAAAAATTTCATCGCAATCCTCATGCTCTCACGGGGTGTACCTATGCTACTAGCCGGTGACGAAGTATTAAGAAGCCAAAAGGGTAATAACAATGCGTATTGCCAGGACAATGAGATTTCATGGTTCGATTGGAGCCTTGTCGAGAAAAACAGCGACATGCTGCGTTTCACTAAGGAAATGATTGCATTCCGCAAACGCCACCCTAGCCTGACATCAAACCATTATTTTTCTGGTGACCAATCAAAATCACAACGTGGAATACCTGATATCACTTGGTATGGCAAAGATCTCCATAGACCAGATTGGTCTGACCCTGAATCACAAATGCTTGCATGCACAATCGCACGGGTTTCTGTTGCAGAAAAAGATATTCATGTGATATTGAACATGTCGGAAACTGACATCGAAGTAAGAATTCCGCCTTTATCAGGCAGAACTTGGGAACTTGCTCTGGACACCTCTCGACCAAGCCCATCGGATATCAAACCGTATTCAACTAGCATCCCAGTTAATGAACGTTACAAAGTTGAAAAGAGAAGTATAGTAGTCCTTGAAAGTGTTGATATCGTTTCTTGATACAGCCGGTTTCTTTAGTACCAGAAGGATTACTCAGGCGTCTATAACTTTAGGAACTGATGTGATGGTAAATGTTTATGTAGTCGCCACCTGACTTATTCCATGAATAATCCTGCCGCATACCATTTATTGCAAGCTGATTGAAGTAGCGAGGATATTTATACCAGAGGCCAATAGCCCGCCCCAATGCACTTTCAAGGCCAGCTTCAGTAAAATCGTCAAAGGTAAAGCCTGTACGTTCTTCGTATCGCTTGTGACCATAGTTTGCATCAACCACTGTGTCGGCGAGCCCGCCCGTCGCCCGCACCACAGGAACCGTTCCATATTTCATACTAATAATCTGGGTTAATCCACAGGGCTCGAACGCGCTTGGGATAACGATCATGTCTGAACCAGCATAGATCAGATGAGAAAGCTCTTCATTGTAGCTGAGTTCAAGATGACAATCTGGATTGTCATTGAAGCGCTGCTTGAGTGCCCAGAAGTGGTCATTAATAGCTCTATCGCTACCGGAGCCAAGAAGGACGAATTGTGCACGGTTAGCCAGAGCATGGAACAAGGCGTGACTGATCAGTTGCACTCCTTTTTGCTGGTCGAGACGACTTACCACGCAGACGATGGGTTTGAACTTGTCCTGCAGTAATAGTCTGTGACGCAGCGCTTCCTTGTTAGCATATTTATTGGAAAAGTCGTCTATAGAATACCGGTATGGAATATACGAGTCAATCTCCGGATTCCAGCTTCCATAATCAATGCCATTGAGGACGCCGCCAAACTTTCCCGAATGCGCACTCAAGGTGGACTGAAGGCCATGTCCCAAATCTGTATGCCGAATTTCATCAGCATAGCGTGGAGAGACAGTCGTCACAAAATTAGAGTAGACAACCCCCCCTTTCATGAGATTGGCTGCGCCATGATGATGCGCATCACCCAGCTTGTCCGTACTCATCAGGTGACTGCCAAGCCCCGCTTGATGCAGGATTTGTGGCCCAGTGAGTCCTTGATGGTGAACATTATGCAAGGTATAGCATACGCGGCTACGTCCCATACCGAGAGGCTGGTAAATCTCGAACAGCATGGGGGCAACCAAGCCAGTTTGCCAGTCATGGCAGTGAATGACGTCAGGCCTGCGGCCGCTTTTATACATGAACTCCAGCACGGCCCTCGAAAACAAGGCAAAGCGCGCGGAATCATCATTATGGCCATAATAGACTCCACGATTGAAAAATTTTTCTCTGGAATGCGGCCTAATGAAATAGCAATTCAAACCATCAACCTCACCACGATAGACCTCGCAGTGAATCCCGCTCTCGTAAAAAGGCACCCAAAGGTCCGCCCAGTGTTGTGCGAGGTTTGAGATGCGCTCATAGCGCATGCAGTCATACATCGGGAGGAATACTTCGACAGTCTCACCACGCAACTGAAGTTCACGCGCAAGGCCATGCACTACGTCTGCCAAGCCGCCAACTTTGGCTGCGGGCGCACATTCTGAAGCCACCATCGCGATATACATATTCACTCTCTCCTAACAGGTAATTGCCGATGCAGCATTTTCGTTTACCTGAACACCGCCGGATCAATATCGGGAAATATGTGATCCATTATTTCAAGCGCATGCAGACGACGTATGTCAATTGTATTACTGATTATACATTCTTCAAGAAAGAAGAAGCGAGCCAAATGGTCGCGCGTACTCCGCGTGGCATACTCTTTGGCCGTTTGCGTTTTCATGATGAACGCCCAATCCGAGGCCTGCGCCAGCAGTAGCGAACGCCCTGCCTGCTGCAAGGCACGAAAAATCAGGGATCCAGGCTTGGCTGCGGCATGTTTCCTTGCCATGTCCGACATGCGCCGCGCTGCTTCATGCAATTGCGGATAGATCCAGTCGTTGCCGGGGTTGAGCCAAAAGGCATTGTATCCACCGTCCCCCCAACTAGATGCTGACGGTGTCGCCGCCTGCAGACTTGGGTTGCTGGAAAGATACGCCGACGTCGTTGTCAAAGCGGCTATCTCAGGCTCATCTGCCATGCGCCGCACCACAGCTTCAAGCCATTGCGGCCCTTCAAACCACCAATGGCCGAACAGCTCCGCGTCATAAGGCGAAACAATCAGCGGGGCCGGCCCCTTCCTCTCCTGTTGACTGGCCATCCGTTGCCGGGTGCGCGACACGAAGTCATTGGCATGTGCCGCCACACGTGCTGCTGCGGCTTCAGGTTCATAGGGCAGCTTATGGTCCGTCTTGCCAGTGATTCTGAAATACTTGAACCCTGTCAGGATGCGAGTATGACCATCCAGAATATAGGGTTTGATATAGTCGAAATCTAGATCAAAGCCAATATCCCGATAAAAATCGCGATAGTAATAATCGCCCGGATAACCTTCATCGCGGCTCCATACCTGACGTGAAGAGTCCGGGTCGCGGCCAAATGCGGCCAGTCCGTTGGGGCACGCAAGTGGAGCAGATAATCCATAATATGGACGCGGCGCGGCGTTCAGAATGCCGTGCGAATCGACAAAAAAGTAACTGAAGCCCGCTTCCTCTACAAAACCTTCCAACCCCGGGAAGTAATTGCATTCAGGCAGCCACACCCCTTTGGCGGGCACGCCGATCATGGACTGGAATGTTCTTGCCCCGACCAGCAGTTGTGCACGTATTGCCGCCGGCTCGGTCTTGAGCAATGATAGGAACCCATGGGTTGCCGACGAGGTGATCAGTTCGAGCACGCCATCCTGCTGCAACTGGGCAAAGGCGGCCACCAGATTGCGCTGATAACGTTGCTCGAAAATTTCGGCCGTTTCTTCCAGCTTTTCCTGATATAGCCGCGCCAGGCTGCAGAAAACCGGATCCGATCGTGTCCGGCGCACTTCCTTGTCCGCCAGCTGGCGCAACTTATCGAGATGCGCCAGATAACGCGCTTGGAGAAACGGGTCGAGCAGCATGGTGAGCAAGGTCGGTGACAGCGACACGGTCATGCACGCCTTGAAACCGTCTTCCTTCAAACGTTCCAACACCAATAGGAGTGGAATATAGGTTTCGGTGATGGCTTCGAACAGCCAGTTCTCTTCGAAAAAGCTCTCGTATTCAGGATGGCGAATATAAGGCAAGTGTGCATGCAGCACAAGACACTGATAGCCTTTGGACATTAGTTACCCCTTCGCCTGCTTGCTGCGCACGCGGTACATAAACTCTAGCAATTCTGGGCCACGTTCCAAAGGCAGTTGGATACAGAAGTTACCATCAGGCGCCAAATCGACACGCTCTCCGAAAAACAACAGATGTGTTCCAGGTGGACACGTCCCCTCGATGACCAGCTTGGCTTCATTGCTAAAAGGACTGTCGACTGCTGACGAAGTCAGTGTGGATAGCCCCAGATGCATTTCGAGTGGCACAGGAGAGGAATAATACCCACCACCTCTGTTTTCTAAGACCCCGGCTCCTTCACCAGTGTGTCCAAGCACCTCCGCATGACTCAGCTGCATAGCGCCTTCTTGCAAACTCGCCTGAGGAATCGCCGACGAATGTGTGTCAAATGTAACCCCCGTTGGCGCCACGCTTCCAGAGGGGGGGGCATCTAAAGCGGGAAACTGGGTGTCTGCAAGGATCTCCTCCCGGGTTTTCCTGGTGAGCGCCCCGTACTTCTCAATTTCCCGCTGATCTAGCAAAGGGAACACTCGGGATGCTCCATTCTCGCGCTCTGTCTCATCCAGTGCAGGAAGCGCCAACTCGTCTTGTAATAGAGAACTTGGTTTCTGCTCGTCCCTGGAATACGCCTCTTCAAGCGATAATCGCTTCGGAAAAAGATTTATTAGCAGGTGATCATCAGAAATTCGCGGAATGATAGTGGTTGCCGGTTCAGGCATACTTGGCGCACGTATGTCGGCCAGATAAAAATCAAATTCTGCAGAAGGGTATGCGTGTGGTGTGATAACTTCATTCGAAGTCGCCAAGACCTCAAAAATACCCTCTTCCGTCCGCAGGCCGATTTCAGCCAAGTAATGCTTGCCATCACGCCAGAGGTTGACATACCAATTGTCGTTGCCCTCCGTGACATCGATATCAAACTGATCATGAACACCATTTTGATCTTGCTTTGGTGAAACGTCGTTGAATCGCAGCACCAGTTTCGCATTCAATCCCTTCCTGGCTAGCTTGGATCTGCAATTGGCCATGTCTGACGCCTGAATATGCCAATAGGCATGCACGTTCCAAGGGTCAATTTCCATCAATTCGAGGCGACTGGCAGTTGGAACAGGCCATGCTCGAAGGGATATTTCCTCTGAAATAACACGCAACTCTTCGGCGATGTAGGGTCCTGAGATGTGTTTACTGTGGCTTTTTTTGCGGACGGCCTTAGTAGTTCGCGCAGATACTACCGTGGCGGCCTTTTTCTCTCGAGTACTCGTTACTGTCTTCTTTTGCATGTGGGCTCACTTGTTTCTTTTGCATGTAGGCTTGCTTAGCTTCCAGGTTGTTTGCAAGGTTTCTGCAAATCTTCCGTCAATTCAGAGGCCAAGCTCCGACCATTATTATTTTTTCTGTGGTCTGCCTTTTGTAGGCGTCGGTTCTCCGGCCGGTTTTTTTGCGCCCGTTTTAGCTGAAGGACTTACGGTTTGCTCAGCGGGAGAAGCTGCCCTATCATTGGGGTTCATTGACAATTTCAAGCCGGATGGTCGGCTGACTTTAGCCTTGGCGACTGATTCCTTTATATCCCCGTGCTGCAATTCGGAATTGTACACAGGTGCTTTCGGCATGAGCAATTTTTCTATATGCGACAGCAAACCCTTTAGTGTCGCAGCCCCCGACCCCTCTCCAAGCAGCAGCCCACTCTCCTCGGCCTGTAGCAGTAGTGCTCTGGCTTCCGTCAAGATGGCTTTGTTCGTCGCGGCCTGGTTCCCGGAGACGGACTTGGCCATGGACCAGTACTGCGCAACAAGTTTGGAGAGTTTCCTTTTCAAGCTAAGATCGCCGGGAAACGCCGGACTGGATGTATATTCCGGCTTCAGCAGTGCTTGCGTCTGAGCTGGATGATTCTTTAAATATTCCGTGATAGAAACGGGCTGGATCGGGAATGCACCTAGTTCGCTAAATTCCATGTAGGGTGAGAAAAACGACCCGAAGAAACCCTGTTCCTCATAGGTACGAAACCACTCCCCGTTCTCTCCATCCGACCAAGTCGTCAGCAGGTAAGGCGCGGAGTATGGGAGCGCAAGCATCACGCCATTGCGGACTTCATCGGCAAACCATGGTGCTTCGAGGCCATATTGCTGTGACTGGGAGAAGCCTGCATCAACAGGAACGACAGTGATGCTAACTTTGTGATGCGTAAGCTTGTACGGCCGGTACGGATCCGCTTCACCGCCTTCTGGCAGAGTCAGCATGTAGGTAGGAAGCAGCAGGTATTCATAGCCAGCTGAGACCAAGGCTGGTACCATGTCTGCACAAAAAAAAGTGGAAGGAGGAAAGTATCCTTTTAACACACGCCCAAAAACGGATGACATGAGCTCACGTTCCAGCAGCAGTTGATCTTCCCAATCCTCCTGCGGAATGAACGGCAAAGGAGCATGCCTGAACCCCGTTCCGACAAACTCAATATTGGGTGCGCTCCGCAGACTCTCCAGCACAGACGGGATATCGACCAGTTCGCGACAGGCGTTGATCAGCTTGGGGTCACGCAACTGCTCCAGCAAAACACCGGATAAGGCCACATGCATATGGGCAATCCCCACGTACTTGTGCGCATAACGCCCGATCCGTTCATAGCACAGGAGGATGCGCCTGAGTTCCTCCGGATTCTCCTTAAGTAGCTTATGAAGGTTGTCAAGTGGCTGATATAAGTGCAGCCCGAGAGCATGCATGACAGGATTCATTGGCACGGTAGAGTCCTCTATTTACTTTTTTCGTCCTCGTTAACTGAATTGATCAATTCATCTCACTGATAAATTCGCCTTCGATTTTTTTGAGCGCGTTGCCGTAGCCTTCTTAACGTCTTCGACCCCAAGCACCACAGCAGCCATAGGAGGCAGTGCAATTTCAAGCGAATAAGGCTGATTCATCCAGGGGTGCTCTTCCGCCTGGATGGGAGATGAGCCGTTATGAAGTCCGCTACCGCCATACTGAGACATGTCGCTATTGATCAGTTCACGGTAGGCTCCAGCTCGCGGCACACCGATGCGAAAATTGTGGCGGGGTACAGGCGTGAAGTTGACTGCCACAACCACCACTTTCTCATCATGCCCTTTGCGCAGGAAAACCAGGACGGATTTTTCAGCATCATTGCAGTCGATCCAGTCAAAGCCCTGCCAATCAAAGTCGTTACGGTAAAGCGAAGGGTTGCCAGAGTACAGATGGCTTAGGTCGCGCACCAGCGTCTGCAGCCCCTTGTGCAAGGGGTAGTCAAGTACATACCAGTCCAAAACCGCAGCACTGTTCCATTCTGTTCCTTGACCAAACTCAGTGCCCATGAACAGCAGTTTCTTTCCTGGATGAACAAACTGGTAGACATACAAGGCTCGCAAATTCGCATGACGTTGCCACTCATCTCCTGGCAATTTATTCAGCATCGAGCGTTTACCATGGACAACTTCGTCATGTGAGAAAGGCAGCATGAAGTTTTCAGTGAATGCGTACAACATGCTGAACGTAAGCATGCCATGGTGGTACTTGCGATGAATAGGTTCGTGTGCCATGTAGGCCAGAGTGTCGTTCATCCAACCCATGTTCCATTTCAGGTCGAAACCGAGACCGCCGTCATAGGTAGGGTGGCTGACTTTCGGATATGACGTCGATTCTTCTGCAATCATAAGCACGCCCGGGCACTGGTCATGCACAGCCACATTGAGTTCCTTAAGGAAGTCGATTGCCAGCAGATTTTCCCGCCCACCATACTGATTGGGAATCCACTCACCCTCTTTGCGTGAATAGTCGAGGTACAGCATGGAGGCTACGGCATCGACGCGCAAGCCGTCGATATGCATCTCTTCCAACCAGAATATGGCTGAGGACAGGAGAAAATTCTTTACCTCATTGCGGCCGAAGTTGAAAATCAAGGTCGACCAGTCCATATGTTCGCCGAGCCGAGGGTCTGCATGCTCGTAAAGTGGCGTACCATCGAAGCGGGCAAGGCCATGAGCATCTTTGGGAAAGTGGGCAGGAACCCAATCAAGGATAATGCCGATACCATTGCGATGGCAATGATCGACAAAGTAACGGAACTCATCCGGACTGCCGAAACGACTGGTCGGCGCGAAATATCCCGTCACCTGATAACCCCAGGACAAGTCGAAAGGGTGTTCGGTAATAGGCATCAACTCGATGTGGGTGAACCCCATGTATGTGACATAATCAACAAGGCGATGAGCTGCTTCACGGTAGGACAGGAATTCTCCCTCCTGTCCTCGTTGCCAAGAGCCTAGGTGAACTTCATACACCGACATCGGCGCATGTTGCCAGTCCCACTTGCGACGCTTCTCCATCCACTTGGCATCGCCCCATTGATAGGCACTTGCACCGGCAATAACTGAGCCAGTATTGGGGCGCAATTCATACTGCTTCCCATAGGGGTCGGCCTTAAGTTGCACTGCACCGCTATCCCGGTTACGAATTTCGTACTTATAGATATGCCCGGGCTCAAGGTCGGGAATGAACAACTCCCAAACACCGCTCCCCCCGCGAACGCGCATCTGATGCCGGCGACCATCCCAACGGTTAAAGTCACCCACCACGCTTACCCGCTCGGCATTCGGCGCCCATACGGCAAACAGGATGCCACCGATGCCATCGACCTCGTGTTCCAGTGCACCCAAGAAATTATGGGCGTGGCGATGTCGCCCTTCACCGAACAAATGTAGATCGAGATCGCCAATCTGCGGCAAGAAGGAATACGGGTCGCGGGCATAATGCTCACGATGACCATCACTCCAAATCAGGCTGTAGTGTGCGGGCAACGAAGCACCATCACCCCGCCATTCAAAAAAATCACTATCGGGCACGCGCTCCATCGCCAAACCGCCCTCCGCGATGGTGACCTTGGTCGCGAATGGGATGAATGCACGGACCACGACGCCATCACCTTCCGAATGACGTCCCAAGACACTGAATGGATCATGATGCCGCGCATCGCCGATACGTATTAAATCGGCCTTAAGTTGATTTTTTTTCATATTGCCTATTGAATCCTAATGAAACGAGTGTAAATCAAAAACTGCAGCTCGGAAACCCCTACGTGGCGTCATGACGCTCGCTTATCACCTGAATCGCTTCCACCGACCAGCGTAAACTAAGTACAACTCTACTCTGTCCCAAGTTTTTCGCAAGCATTATTGAGGTTCTCCCAACAGCGGTCCAGGTCAGCATGCGCACGACCGACCCAAGCCTCCCCCCAATAGAAATTACAACTGGTTTCCGCACGCAGCAAATGCCACATGGCCTGCTCCAGCAGAAAATGCACATTCGGATCATGGCAATGTTTTTCACCGGCTTTCCAGCGTGCCTCATGGACCGCACGGCTCGCTTCCTGTACTCTTGCCAAGCCATCCCTCTGCATTTCGGAACCTGTCCATTGCAGAAAACCCTCGCCATGGTGCCATCCTGTATTCCATGCCCCGGTGGACACGCGCACCTCCCCGTGCACGCCATACTTGTCCAGATAATCATCAATAAAAGTGGGTTTCAAGATGCCGTCCTTGAGGCGTGACGACTCGAGCATTTCTTTATACACCCCCCAGAAGTTGGAATGAGCCTCGGGATTCCTGAACCAGCCCCCATTGTCACCATCCGTCGCGGTCGTAATCAATGGAGGAAAGTCACAGTCTTTTGCCCTTGCCTGCGCCTCGTTCAGGAACCATTGTGCGTCAAAGCCCGACTCCTGCGCGTCAGAGAGCTCCCGGTCACGCACGACTACGATGATTTCAGCACCATCGTGACGAGCAATATGGGGACGATAACGTAACTCCTGCCAGGACATGGGTGTGACGGCCTCTATGTGCTTGCTGTCCACCAGCACGTAGCGATACCCGAGTCGGGCAAGCAAGGGAATCAGCTCCATACTAAATCCCATCTCAGGTGGCCAAAAGCCTTGGAAATTCCTCCGCCAGAACAGATGACTAGCGATGCCCTGCCAGCGACGCAAATGCTCCTCCCGATCGGCCTCTGGAATGAGCGGGAGTACAGGATGGTAATAGCCAGTCCCCAGGATGCGAAAAATATCGAGGTTATGAAAATGCCAGAGTAGGCTTCCGCAATCTACGGTGCCGTAAACACGAGCCTGAAACGCAGGATCAGACAGTGTTTCCAGAAGTGTTCCAGATAAGGACAGGTGAACCCTGGCAACATCTTCGTAACCCCATAATGAGCGTGGAATTCTGTCCATGGCCAACAGGATTTCATTTGGCTCCCAGGAGCCCTGGTCAAGCAACTCTTGAAGATTTCCTGCGGGTTGGTGGAGATTTAAGACCAATGCGTGATGAATGTGATATTTCATTATGGGAACCCTCTGGTCAACGATAAATTGCGTATGGACTTCTTCATAACATCGACCCTCAAAATCTCAACCAGCTTTTTGCCTATTGAGCCTCGTTCATTCTTAACGAAGAGAATCTCTTCAGGTGACACAACGTAGCCGCCTTGTCCAACACCCGGAAAAAACATCAGACAGTATGCTAACATACAATACTAGAACGCCTCTATTGAGACTGCTTGCAGCTGGCGTACACATTAAACAACTATATCGATTACATGACAATCTAACTAAAAGCGTTTCCATGACGGCAATACAAGAAAGTTTTTCTTTCGTTGCGGAGAACATTCCGCTCAATATCTTATTGACTCAGAATGGGACACGCCTGGATGTGAGACTGCAGCTTGAAACAGATGAGGTCTGCCGTCTCCACTGGGGGCTGGTTCGCCGCGGGGACTGGCAATGCCCGCCAGAATCCTGCTGGCCTCCGGGAAGCAAAGCCTTTGATGGACATGCCGTGGAGAGCCCATTCAGCAGCACAAAAGCGCTAGAAGAATCCATCGAAATCGATCTTGGCCTGACAGAGGACTGGCGTAGTTTGGCATTTGTCCTGTACTTCCCGGAAAAAAAACGCTGGATCAAAAACGGTCAAAGTGATTTTCAGATTCCCTTGCCGCGCGCGAAAGAACAGGCTTCGGCGAAAACAGTGCTGATGACTTACACCGGCGAAGACGCATGGCAACACGGGGAAATCGATCTCGGCCAGGGTGACGTCCTGGCCAGCGCCATGTTGGATACCGGCGATGAAATCCGCGTACTGTTGGCCTGCGATCTCACTTCTCCGCTAGTGTTGCATTGGGGAATCGCCGAACGCTTTCAGGGGGAATGGCGCCAACCACCGGAGCAAATGTGGCCTACTGGATCCGAGGCCTTCGACGCAAAGGCTGTGCGCACCCCCTTTGGAGAGCGAAATGGCGTACAATGGCTCGAGATGCGATTCCCGAAGCCCGAAGGCAAAGCGCGACTTCGTGGCATGGATTTCATCCTCTACCAACCGGCAGAAGATTGCTGGATCAAAGACCACGGGCGAGACATGTATCTGCCCTTGCTTGGCCCCGACAAACGCGACGTACCGTTATTAGCTTCGGAAACACAGCAGCAGCTGGTAGACGCCATTGTTGGCGCGGAACTGGGAAAGAATTCCTGGACGCTGATGCATCGGTTCAACTTGTGTCACGATCTGCTCGAGGGTGTGGAAGCAGATTCCAAGGCTCTGGCCCTGCTGTTTATCTGGCTACGTTTTTCCGCTATCCGCCAGCTTGACTGGCAACGGCACTACAACACCAAGCCGCGTGAGCTTGCCCACGCGCAGAACCGGCTGACAGCGCGCCTTGCCAAGATTTATGCGAACTACCCACTCAGCCGCCTCTGGGTGCGGTTGATGCTGGGTACCGTTGGCCAGGGTGGGAATCGTGGTCAGCAGGTTCGGGACGAAATCCTGGAAATCATGCACCGCCACCATATCAAGGAGGTGGGCGGACATTTCATGGAAGAGTGGCACCAGAAGCTGCACAACAACACGACCCCCGACGATGTTGTCATCTGTCAGGCTTATCTCGCCTTTTTGCGCAGTGACGGCCATCTCAGTACCTTTTACAAAGTACTGAGTGACGCAGGCGTGACACGCGAACGCCTACGCGGTTTTGAGCGGCCTATCGTGAGCGACCCGGATTTTCTCGGAGACAAAAAAAACGGGCTGATCAACGATTTCGAAAATTATTTGCGCATCCTGAACGCCGTGCATTCGGGGACAGATTTCGAAACCGCCGTGAACGCAGCGCGTGACGCCGTTGACGAGTCGCTAAATCACAAGCTCAATGCCTTGTTCAACCACAGTGCAGCCCCTCTGGATCGGGTACGGCTCATTGTTGATGTCCGCAAAGCCCTGCACGATAGGATCACATCCCAAGCAGACCCCGAGTCGCTGCGGAAGCTTCTATACCTGGATCTCGCCTTGGAAGAATCCATGCGCGGCACAATAGAGAAACTCAAGCTGGGCTCCCTGTTGGAGCAGGATCTGCTTGCGTTCACTGCATATGCTCTGGAAGGCTTGCGGTTGTCGGCCTTCTCCCCAGAACTCGACCTGTGCGCAAAACAATTCGACCGGCTGTTGAAGATACAGAGCAGCGATCTCGACTGGTCTTTGCGCGCCAAGAGCGTAACCGACCGTTTCAGCCGCGTGGTAGGTGAATGGACCGATGCATTGCTCACCCAACTGCAGCCCAATGCCGAACTCTTAGGCGGGGCGTTCCAGGCTGCGGACTGGAGTATTGCATTGTTTGGCGAAGAAGTGATCCGGGGCGGCCCGGCTTTCGCCGTGTCGCGCCTGATGCGCCGTCTCGACCCCCTACTGCGCGAACAGGCCGGCATTGGCGGCTGGCAGGTACTCAGTCCCGCGCAGGCGGCCGGCAAGGTACTAGTCATCAGCAGCCTGATGTCCGTCCAAGGTGATGTTTACAGAGAACCCACGGTACTGATCGCAGACAAAGTCACCGGCGAAGAAGAAATTCCCGAGGGCGTGGTAGCCGTGCTTACCTCGGACACCCCAGACTTGGTTGCGCATGTAGCGGTACGCGCCCGCAACGAGCGGGTGCTATTCGCCACCTGCTTCGACGAAGAAACCTTCGCGGACCTAAAAGCACATGCCGGTCAAAATCTGACTCTCAGTGTGATGGGAGGGGCGGACATTCAATATGTTGAAAGCAAAACTGCCGCAGTGGAGCAAGCAACCGCATCGACGCACAGCGCACTGACCATACGCCGCCGCAACTTCTCGCAGTGGGCGGTAGGCGCGGAAGCCTTCAACCGGGAGATCGTCGGCGGCAAGTCCAACAATCTAGGCGCCTTGCGCGGCCGACTTTCCGCTTGGATCAAGTTTCCGCGCTCCATAGCACTGCCATTCGGGGCGCTTGAGCAGGTGCTGGCCGCGCCCGAGAATGCATCTACAGCAAGCAAGCTCGACGCTCTGTTGGCCAATGTCACGCAAGACCCGGCTACACATCTGCACCAGATGCGCGAGACCATAGGTGAACTGCAAACGCCCGAGCCATTGCGCCAGGCATTGCTCGATACCTGGAAGCAGGCTGGGCTTGCCTCAGTGCCTTGGGATCAGGCATGGCGCGCGGCCACCCGGGTGTGGGCTTCCAAGTGGAACGACCGTGCCTATTTTTCCCGTACCGCGCGCGGCATCGCCCATGAAGACCTGATGATGGCGGTGCTCATCCAGCAGGTGGTCGAGGCCGACTACGCCTTTGTCATCCACACGGTTAACCCCGTCAGCGGTAATACAAACGAGATTTACGCCGAGCTGGTGCTGGGCATGGGTGAGACCTTGGTCGGCAACTATCCTGGCCGGGCCTTGAGTTTTGTGGTCGACAAAACCACCGGCAAGGCGACCTTGACGGCTTATCCAAGCAAAAGTACCGGCCTGTACGGTCGCGGTGTCATCTTCCGTTCTGATTCCAACGGCGAGGATCTGGAAGGTTTCGCCGGTGCAGGGCTTTATGACAGCTTCCTCGCAGAGGAACCGAAACCAAGATTATTGGACTATCTGGGTGAACCCCTGCTCGAAGACCGCAAATTTTCCGAACGCATGTTCACCAAGATTGCACAAATCGGTATCGAGGTCGAACAGGTTTGTGGATCCGCCCAGGACATCGAAGGTGCCTTCCAGGCCGGCGACTTTTATGTAGTACAGACCCGACCGCAGGTCGGGCTATGAACGAGCGTCCTAGGCAGGCTGAATTAACATGACAAACCGCATTCGCATTGGAAACCAGACGGCCTTTTCGGCAGCAGAATCCTTGGCACCGCTCGAATTTGCCATCGCGCAAGGTTTCGATTCCTTCGAGTGGTTTTCCGACAAGAAGTATTACGATGATGGAAGCTCCAGAGGATGGGGTTTTTCTGACATGGAGCCGGCAGAGCGTACTCGTATCGCCTGCATAGGCAAAGAGCATGACATTCTGTATACGGTACACGTTCCCTGGCAGGCCAATCCCCTGTATGAGCAGGGATCGGAACTGCTCATGGAAAGCATTGATTTCGCGCGGGATATCGGCGCCGATCTTATCAATCTGCACCTGTATATGGAACAAGGCCCGGATGTTTTCCTGGAGCGATTGGCGCCAGTCATCAGCTACGCAATCAAAAATGGTGTGCGCATCGCCATCGAAAACACGCCAGAGACCTCACCCGGCGACTTCAGGGATTTTTTTGCCCGTCTGGCGCAGAGCGAGTTCAAGAACGCGCCTGTGGGCATGTGCCTGGATATCGGGCATGCCAACCTTTATGAGCACACGCACAACGATTTTATTCGTTTTATAGACGAACTGGGCCCGGAAGTGCCCATCATCCACACGCACGTGCACGAAAACTATGGCGATGCAGACAGGCATATGCCCTTGTTCACCGGCCCGGCCAAGGAGAATGACGGCGGGATCCGTGCTTTTACCAAGCGCATGGAGCGCCGCGGTTACCAAGGCGCGATGGTTCTGGAAGTCTGGCCGCAACCCCCACAACTGCTGACCGAAGCTGAGAAAAGGCTGCGTAGCATGCTCGACAAGAGGACTGATCAGCGTCAAAGCCAGGGTAAAAAAAAAAGCCCATCGATCTGAACATGATCGAGCAGAAGGAATAAAACCAAGCCCGTCCGCGCGACCCCACCGACCCGAACTTGATACTTTACGCTCGGGTCAGACCTCGGTCTCGGAACCCCTGTACGACTATGCCACGCAGGAAGACGAATTTACCTGCGCCGTAGTCCAGGCGAACGCGCAGCACCGCAGTTGGCGCGAGCGCTTGGCCTGGGTTCATACCACCCTGACCCAGACTGATTTCGATCCCCGTCCAGAACATCTCGTCACACTCGCTGTCTACCTGCGCTTTCTCAGCACGGGCGAAGTGGCCTGCGCGGAAGACGGCAGACACTTCCGCCCCAATCATCATGCCAGTACGGCAGCCGATATCGAAAGCGTGCTCGAAACTGTGACGGATGCGGACAATGCCTGGATCCTGCGGAAGGTCTATCCCTGGCTGCCCTCGTTCGCTGACGACTTCTGCCGCAGGGAGCCGCTCACTCGCATCCGTGACATCGCGCATCGCAACGATATTCCGCATGACCTCAAGAACGAAATCAAGCACCGATTACAAAACAAGCTGCACCGCTGTGCTGGTCCTGAGGACTTTCAGACCTCAGCAGAAATTCTGCAACGCATCACCGCTCCAGGGGCTAACTATGCGCCGGAGTTTGTGCGACAGTTCGAAATCTTTCATGAGGAACTCGGCGAATTCTTCAACGCCTCCGCGCTGGATTTGCGTCTGCGCGACATTCAGCCGAGCTTGGATGCTGGGGTAACAGCACAAGTTGAGCGATTGCTAACTTTTAAGGCTAAACAGGGGCGTAGCCTCCCAGAGCTGCTGGCACTGCTGGAAGCGTTGACCGCCATACGTACCTTTATCACGGCGCAATTAAGCACAATGGAAGGGGCTCAGCGACAGCGCTTGCGCAGTACCGACATCGCGCTGGAGGACTATGCTTTTGCCTTGCTGAGCGAGGCGGCCAACCACTTTGATATCGTCAACCGGGATGGGCTGCTGCAAACATTGTCGCTGGCACTAACGAACGTGCGGCTCAGCCAGACCGAACCTGAAGAAGCCGCGGTACTGGAATCTGAACTGGCAGCCTGGGCTCCGGCATTCTCAGGCAGCTTACCCAATGTGGACCGGCTGGCCTTACTGCGTCTCAAATCGACGCTGGAGCGGGCCGAGCGCCTGACGGAAAGCTACACGAACAAGGTGCTCACCTTGTTTCCGGGTCGCGTCACCAGCCTTGGCCATGCCTTGCAGGTGGCCGATCATGCCATCGCAGTGTTCTGCGAAGGCGACATCCGGGGCAATATCGTCTTTCAGCTTGCCAAACTGGTAGACATGCTGCGCAAGGGCGTGCGCAGTGCCTTGGGACTTTCCCCGTGGGAAACAGTAGTGCCGGCCGTAGCTTATGGCCAGCTGGTCGAGGCCGACACCCTGGCTGCCCTGGATGGCAGCTCCGCCAACCGGCCGCTGATTGCCCTAGTGAGACAGGCGACAGGCGACGAGGAGATTCCAAGCGGTGTACGCGGCATCCTGCTGGGGCATACCATCCCGCAGCTTTCCCATCTCGGCGTCCGTGCCCGGCAGGCTGGCATTGCCTTTGCTGCGGCCGATAACCGGCAACTGTTGGAAACCTGCAAAGCTGATCTGGGCAAGAACGTACATCTACGGGTAGGCGCAGATGAGATGTCGTTGCAGGTTTCAGAATGGTCGATAGGCGCAGTGGATTTGGCATCTATGTCACGCCAGATTAAGCTGCCCGAGACCCGGCTTAGCCAGGCCTTGAACTGGGTGAATGCAGTTGACGCGATTGACGAGACCTGTGGCGCCAAGTCGGCAGGTGCCGGCCGTTTGCTCGCGATTGCCGAAACGTCGAATGGGCTGTTCATTGCTCCGAAAGCGCTCGTCCTGCCGTTCGGCGTCATGGAACATTGTCTGGCGCTGACACCGGGCTTGGAAAGTGAATACCGCACTCTGCAACAGCACCTGTCCGATGTATCCGATACGCAGCTGGATGATGTGCTGAAAGGTATGCAAGCGTTGATCGAGCGAATCGAAGTCCCCGGTGAGGTAGTGGCGGCCATCGCAGATGCTTTCGGTAAGGACGCTGCCTTGGCCGTGCGTTCCAGCGCCAACGGCGAGGATCTTGAACAACTCGCAGGCGCCGGGCTTTACGATTCCGTAATCGGGGTTCGGCCTGCGGAATGTGCCGCTGCGATACGTCGGGTATGGGCCTCCATCTGGACGCGCCGCGCCACCTTGAGCCGCATTCAGGCAGGTATCCCGCATGAGCGTATCCACATGGCGGTGCTGGTACAGGCCATGGTGGACCCCGCGCTTTCCTTTGTCATGCACACCCTCGACCCCGCAACCAAGGATCCCAGAATAGCCTATGTGGAGCTTGCCGTCGGCCTCGGCGAAACTTTGGCTTCGGCTTGCCAGCCGGGCACGCCGTACCGGCTCAGATGCAATCACGCGACCGGGGAGACGACGCTAGTCAACTGTGCCAGCTTTTCCTACGCGCTACGGCCCGGCCTCGGCGGCGAGCCTGTCAAGGAACGTCTTAACTACAGCCTGGATGATGTAGCAACATATGCGATGGCATTCCATGGCCTGGGCGCGCGGCTAGGCAATGTCGCCGCCTTGCTGCAGAACCGCCTCGGCCGTCCGCAAGATGTTGAAGGCATGCTGACACGCGACAACCATCTATACATTGTACAAACACGTCCACAGCAAGGTATTTGACATGGCTCCCAAGTTTCTCGCTCTCATGCACATCCAGCCGCCTATCACAGGTGACGCGGCACTGCTTCAACTGGCGCGTTTACGTCTGCAAGAGGCCGGCCTAGGAGGCGAACTCTATCCGGGCAGCCCCGAGCATGTAGATGCGCTGCTTGCATTCCAGCCTGCGCAGCCATGTACCGCGCACTTGCCGCGCGACATCAACCTGCTGGACAAAAGCGGGCAGGATGCGGTAGTTGCATTTGCAGGGAACTCCGCAGGTAAGTTCTTCGGCCTGGTGGTGCATGATCATGACGGGTTTGCAGATCGGGTTGATGAGGTCGTTGCTGCTTTTCGCAGCCTAGACAAGCGCCTGGGTGAGATTGACGATGCACCTCTGTTGTTCGTGGAGTATGCGGTCGGTCTTGAGCTGGATTATTTCGTCAGCCTGTTCGAAAAAACGCGGGAGCTTACCCATGTCAGCGCCTGTGCCGACATCGGTCATATGGGCATCTTCAGTTGCAGGCAACGCCTTGCCGAGCGGTTCGACGGCCAGGATGTCTGTGAACTGCGCCTGGACGCAGCAGATCTGCCTGAGCGTATCGAGGCCATCCAGCAAGCTGTTTGGGAGACCTCACCCATCATCGTTAATATGATCAACCGCCTTACCGAACTCGGCAAGCCGGTCCACTTTCATCTGCACGACGGTCACCCCCTTTCTACCTTGAGCCTGTTCGGAGTATCGGATCATTTGAGCTTCTTGCAAAAGATTCAAATTCCTTTCCCGTATAGGGGGCGACAGTTGCTTGATGGAATTTACGGGCCGGAAGGGTTGAACAGGATCATGCATGCGGCCTTGTCGGGACTGCCTGCAGACAAACTCTCCTTCACGCTTGAACTGCATCCCCAACCCGGACGTACGCCTCTAGAACGGCATGCTTACCTGTTCGATCACTGGGCAGACAAGACCAATGCAGAGCGGATGAATTATTGGCTCGACAGACTGATTGAAAACAGTATATTGCTTCGGAATGCCTACAATGAGCATTGTCAAATCAAGCAACCGTCTTTTTCATAAAATGAAGCATAAGTACCTGATTAGGTCAGTGCAGTTGATCTGAAATAAGATCAAACGGCACAACCCATAAATTCAATCCCTAAAAGGACTGCGAAGAATCTGGAAATGCAAAAGCCCCGCTGTTGGCGGGGCTTTGTGCAATAAGTTGTTTACAATCAACAACTTAACATGGTTATGGCGGAGCGGACGGGGCTCGAACCCGCGACCCCCGGCGTGACAGGCCGGTATTCTAACCAACTGAACTACCGCTCCAGTTTACTGCTGAACTTACATATGTCACATGTAAGAGTTTTTACCTTCTACAAAATCAAAGAGTGCTATAAAGCACTCTTTGTTATATCAAGGCAAATGTTTATTTGGTGGGTGCTAACGGGGTCGAACCGCTGACATTCGCCTTGTAAGGGCGACGCTCTACCAACTGAGCTAAGCACCCTGCATTCATTTAATACTTAAAATAACTTGCAGTGCTCGTTGGTTAACTTTAATTAACCAACAAAGTCCGCTAGTTTACAGCATCTTTAAGCGCTTTACCAGCCCTAAATTTAGGAGAGTTTGCTGCGCTGATTTTAATTGTTGCGCCAGTACGAGGATTACGACCACTACGTGCGCTACGTTTACCTACATAAAATGTACCAAAACCAATTAAAGTCACCATATCGCCTTTTTTCAAAGCTTTAGTGACCGCAGCTGTTGTTGCGTCGAGAGAACGGCCTGCAGCAGCTTTAGAAATACCAGCTGCTTTAGCAATTTGGTCAATCAATTCAGACTTGTTCACGTGTAATCCCCTTTAGGTTAATAAAATGACAGGCATTTCCTGTGTTTGCTTTTATATCAAGCTACCAAAGCCCGTGTCAAGGATTTAGTTACAAATTCAATGAATATTTCTTACTTTCAATCAGTGGGTAACCGAAGTGTTCGTCTCAGAATCCACTTCAGGCTGTACCGTTGTTACATCATCCACGCTATCTTCTATGGGTGCAGGCATGTGTTCCAAAGCCAGCTCAAGCACTTGATCTATCCACTTCACAGGATGAATATTAAGGTGATTCTTGATGTTTTCCGGAATCTCGGTCAAATCTTTCACATTCGACTCGGGAATTAGTACGGTTTTGATCCCCCCACGATGGGCCGCCAGCAGCTTTTCCTTAAGCCCCCCAATAGCAAGCACTTCGCCACGCAAGGTAATCTCACCAGTCATCGCCACATCGGCACGCGCCGGGATTCCCGTCAATACGGAAATAATAGCCGTAGTTAACGCAATACCTGCACTCGGCCCATCTTTAGGGGTAGCACCTTCAGGCAGATGGATATGAATATCTTTTTTCTCGTAGAAATCGTCCGGTATACCCAACCATCCGGAACGGCTGCGCACCACACTCATCGCCGCCTGGACAGACTCCTGCATTACATCGCCCAACTTACCCGTAGTAATCGTTTTGCCTTTACCCGGCAACTGTACTGCCTCAATTGTTAGCAGTTCGCCCCCTACCGACGTCCACGCCAAGCCAGTCACCTGACCGACCTGGTTTTCTTTAGCTGCAACGCCGTAGTCGTACCGATAAACGCCAAGATATTTCTCCAGATTCTTGGAAGTTACATGAATCTTTCTTGCCGCCTTGGATGATCTCTCACCTGCGTCCTGAAGTTTTTTGCGCGACTTCAAGATGAGCAACTCCTTAACTACCTTACGGCAAATCTTGGCAATTTCCTGCTCCAGCCGACGCACACCGGCTTCACGCGTATACTTGCGGACAACATCGCGCAACGCGCTTTCCGCAACATCAATCTCGGACCCCTTCAGTCCGTGCGCCTTATACTGTTTAGGCAACAAATACCGCTGGGCAATATTGACTTTCTCATCTTCCGTATAGCCAGCGAGACGGATAATCTCCATACGATCCAGTAATGGTGCCGGGATATTCATGCTATTTGCAGTGGCCACAAACATCACATCCGACAAATCATATTCCACCTCGACATAATGGTCGGCAAAGGTGTGGTTTTGTTCAGGATCAAGCACTTCCAGCAAAGCAGAGGATGGGTCGCCACGCATGTCCTGACCCATTTTGTCTACTTCATCCAGCAGGAACAGCGGGTTTTTCACGCCCACCTTGCTCATGCTTTGCAGAATCTTGCCTGGCATGGATCCAATATAAGTGCGACGATGACCCCGAATCTCGGCCTCGTCACGCACACCGCCTAATGCCATGCGCACAAATTTACGGTTCACCGCCTTAGCTATGCTTTGACCCAGAGAGGTTTTACCTACACCTGGCGGACCCACCAAGCACAGGATAGGCGCCTTTACCTTGCCTACGCGCTGCTGTACGGCCAGATATTCGATAATGCGCTCTTTGACCTTTTCCAGTCCGTAATGATCCGCATCCAGCACAGCCTCGGCAGCCATTAGGTCTTTGCTGATTTTGGTTTTTTTCTTCCACGGCAGGCTTACCAAGGTGTCAATATAATTGCGCACAACAGCAGCTTCTGCAGACATTGGTGACATCAACTTGAGTTTCTTGAATTCCGAGTTTGCCTTGGCCAGCGCCTCTTTCGTCATGCCTGCGCTCTGGATACGCTTCTCCAGCTCCTCCATCTCGGCGCTCTCATCTTGCTCGCCCAACTCTTTTTGAATCGCTTTTACCTGTTCATTCAAATAGTATTCACGCTGGCTTTTTTCCATCTGTCGTTTTACACGGCCACGAATGCGTTTTTCCACCTGCAGAATATCTATCTCGGATTCCATCAGCTGCAGCAAATGTTCCAGCCTGTCCACTGAATCAAGCTTTTCCAGCACAATTTGCTTTTCTTCCAGCTTCAAGGTCAGATGTGCGGCAATGGTATCGGCCAAACGGCTTGCTGTGTGAATTGAGGACAGTGATGGCAGAATTTCCGGTGGAATTTTCTTGTTCAGCTTCACATATTGGTCAAACTGCGCCAGCACGGTGCGCATCAGCGCTTCGACCTCGCTATCGGCCTGCTCGACCACTTCGATCTTTTCGGCCTGCGCCATAAAGCAATCTGCGGTTTCAATAAAATCCGAAACGCGCACGCGCTGAATCCCCTCGACCAACACTTTTACCGTGCCATCCGGCAACTTGAGCATTTGCAAAACAGTCGCCAGGGTACCGATTTCATACAGATCTCCGGCAGTAGGATCATCCTTCGTCGCAGATTTCTGTGCTACCAATAAAATTTGCTTGTCAGTGTCAGATGCTATTTCCAGCGCACGCACGGATTTTGCCCTACCGACAAACAGTGGAATTACCAGATGCGGATATACCACGACATCCCTTAACGGCAGCAAAGGTACTCTCCGCGGCTCAGCGGACGATGAGGATTCGATATTGGACAACATTTCTTCTGACATACAATGCTCTCAGGTTCCTGTAGATAGCTTGAATAACACCTAGATTGGGTTAAAAAAGTACTATTCAAGCGCCATGCAGCATAAGACTACTATAAACCTCTCAGGTTTAATTGCAATAGTTCAAACACCTATGAACTGATTAGCCGACGTTTTCGGCCAGTTTGGGAGAATCCTGATATATAAGGATAGGCGGTGTTTCATCATTAACCACCCCCTCATCAATCACAACTTTGGATAAATTCTCAATAGAGGGAATATCGTACATGATGTCCAACAGCGCATGCTCCATGATAGAGCGAAGTCCGCGCGCACCGGTTTTACGTTCCAGTGCTTTTTTAGCAATCAGGCGTAAAGCGGCTTCCCTGAACTCCAGATCGACGCCTTCCATTTTGAACAACTTGATATATTGCTTGGTCAATGCATTTTTCGGATCTGTCAAAATACTCATTAATGCAACTTCATCCAGCGATTCTAGCGTGGCCACTACAGGCAAGCGGCCAATGAACTCCGGAATAAGGCCGAATTTGATCAAATCTTCTGGTTCCACTTCGCGCAAAACCTCGCCTACAGCGCGCATGTCATCCTTGCTTTTCACTTCCGCACCAAAACCGATACCGCCTTTTTCGGAGCGTAGACGAATGATTTTTTCCAAGCCATCAAACGCGCCGCCACAGATAAAGAGAATGTTAGTGGTATCCAACTGCACAAACTCCTGGTTTGGATGCTTGCGTCCACCCTGCGGCGGTACAGAAGCGACTGTGCCTTCGATCAGTTTCAGCAAAGCCTGCTGCACCCCTTCACCAGACACGTCACGAGTAATAGAAGGGGTTTCGGACTTGCGTGAAATCTTATCCACTTCGTCGATATAGACAATGCCGCGCTGTGCTTTCTCGACATCGTAATCGCATTTTTGCAACAGCTTTTGCATGATGTTCTCGACATCTTCACCCACGTAACCCGCCTCGGTGAGTGTAGTTGCATCCGCCATTACGAAAGGCACGTCCAGCAAACGCGCCAAGGTCTGCGCCAGCAATGTCTTACCGGAACCTGTCGGCCCAATCAGCAGAATGTTACTTTTCTGGATCTCGACATCATCTTTGGTAGCATTCTGGCCTAGATGGTTGTGACCCAATCGCTTGTAGTGATTATAAACAGCTACAGACAGACTTTTTTTGGCTTGCATCTGACCAATCACATATTGGTCCAGTATCTTGCAAATCTCCTGCGGGCTAGGAAGAGACTTATCGGCAGACTTGATATCACTCTGGCTCTGCACTTCTTCTTTGATGATATCATTGCATAGATCAACGCATTCATCACAAATAAAGACCGAAGGACCGGCAATGAGCTTTTTGACCTCATGCTGGCTTTTGCCGCAGAATGAGCAATACAGTAATTTCTCGCCTTCGCCTTTAGTGGTGGCCATGTACTCTTCCTTACTAACGTACCCTGATTAACTAACAGCTATCTTAAGCCGCATCGCTACGCGATGCAATCATCTTGTCCACCAAACCATAGGCAACCGCTTGGTCGGCGCTCATAAAGTTGTCACGGTCGGTATCGTTGGCAATTACGTCCACAGGCTGGCCGGTATGGTGCGCCATGATGTTGTTCAATTTGTCTTTCAGGTACAAAATTTCTTTAGCATGAATTTCAATGTCGGATGCCTGCCCCTGGAACCCGCCCAACGGCTGGTGAATCATCACGCGGGAGTTGGGCAAACAGAAACGCTTACCTTTAGCCCCGGCCGTCAGCAACAAGGCGCCCATGCTGGCTGCCTGACCGATACATAATGTACTGACGTCTGGTTTAATGAATTGCATGGTGTCGTAAATCGCCATGCCCGCTGTGACAGAACCACCCGGAGAGTTGATGTACAGGAAAATGTCCTTGTCGGGATTTTCCGCCTCCAGAAACAGCATCTGCGCCACAATCAGGTTAGCCGACATGTCATTTACCGGCCCTACCAGAAAAATCACGCGCTCACGCAGCAAACGGGAGTAAATGTCGTACGAACGCTCACCTCGGCCGCTCTGCTCAATGACGATAGGCACATAGCCAAGACCTTGTGTTTCGTACGGGTTGGACATTTCGTGTGTCTTCGCCTGCATTCTGGTTTGCATATTACTCTTTCCTAGGCGTTCGCCATCAAATCGTCAAATTTAATTTTCTTGTTACTTACTTTGGCTTTTTCCAGCACCCAGTTCACCACGTTTTCCTCAGTAGCCAGCGCAGCAGGCTCATCCAAACGCTTCACGTCCGCGTAGTACCATTTGACCAGCTCTTCCGGCTGCTCAAAGCTTTGCGCAAACGTATCCACCATCGCACGCACTTGATCAGCATTAGCCTGCAGGTTGTTTTTGTTAACCACCTCACTGAGAACCAAACGCAACGTTGTGCTGCGCTTTGCCTGCTCCTCAAACATCGAAGGCTCCAACTTCAAGGAGCTTGGATCCATACCACGTTGTTGCAGGTTCTGAGCGGCAGCGTGCATCATGCGATTGATTTCTGCGCTCACCAGTGCCTTAGGTAACTCTATATCGGCAACATCGACCAAACCTTGAAACACCTGCTCTTTGACGCGCGCTTTCACACGCTTCTCCACTTCCTGATCCAGGCTGCTCTTGATTTCGGTGCGCATCTTGGCCACATCGCCGTCCTCAACACCCAAGCTTTTGGCAAATTCAGCATCCACCTCAGGCAACACAGGCTCGGAGACGCTATTGAAAGTCACTTCGTAAGCCACGGTTTTACCGGCCACTTGAGGTGAGTTGTGATCTTCCGGATAAGCAATTTCAAAGTTTTTGGTCTGACCGGCCTTACCACCAATGATCGCGTCGTCGAACGCTGGCAAACGGCCAGGTTCACCCAGCACCATATCCAAGCCCTTGTCGCCTGTGCCTTCTACCTGCTTGCCTTCCAGACTTGCAGTCAGAGTCACGTTGACGCGATCGCCCTTCTTGGCAGCGCGCTTCACTGGGGCATAGCTGACACGTTGCTTCACCAGCACATCCAATGTCTTCTCAACGTCTGCATCCGTTACTTCCAGCGCGGGTTTTTCCACTTTGACCTTACCCAGGTCACCCAGCTTCACTTCCGGGAACACCTCGAAAGTTGCCGTGTATTCAAACTCGGAAGCCGCATCGGCAAAAGGCTTGTGTTGAATATCGGGAAAGCCAGCAACACGCAGCTTATGCTCTTGCACGGCCTCGCCAAAGCTGGTTTCTACCGCCTTCGAGTACACTTCATCACGCACCTGGTCACCATAATGCTGGTTGACCAGACCGATAGGCGCTTTGCCCGGGCGGAAGCCGGCAAATTTCGCTGTGCGGGAAATCTGTGTCAAACGTTGGCGAATTTGATTCTCCAGCGGCGCCAAAGGCAATGTTACGGTCATGCGACGCTCGAGGTTGCTGATAGTTTCAACTGCTGCTGCCATACTGCTGTCCTATTAAGTTAATAATTAATAAAGCCTGGTGCGAAAGGAGAGACTCGAACTCTCACGCCTCGCGGCGCTGGAACCTAAATCCAGTGCGTCTACCAATTCCGCCACTTTCGCAAAACCCACATGACTAGATGTAAATTTAATCTGTTATTATAACCGAAAAAATCACGGCCATGAAAACAACTTGCTTATGTAAAACATAATTATGAGCCGTATTCCGGCCAATACAGAAGTGCCAAGCTGCGCGATTTGATTGACAGCGCAAAGCAAGCCTAGCAAGATATTACTATCCGTAACCAACTTAGACATTACGATGCAAAACACTCATCATCAGGCCGAAGACAATATGCTGCGTAGCGAACTGGAGCTGCTTATGAAAGAACGCGAGAAATTGCTGATAATCGCCGGAGCAGCGGCTGGGCTCATTGCAGAACTCAACACCGAAGACTTACCTATCCGCACTGTAGAAGCGGCGGATTTGCTGGCAACAAACATCAACCAATTGCCGGAAGAGACGCTGCAAGACGCGCCGAACGCAGTACACGCCAGCATCGACGAATAAGTGAGTCAGGATAAGCAGCCTAGGGTTTATCCAGACATGCATATTTCCCGTTTAGCATTCGCCTTGCCGGTGGCACTTGTTTTCTGGCTCACCGGCTGCGCCAATACGCCATATGTGGCAAAACCAGCCGAGCCGCAGCAAGTTACACAAAAGCTTCTTGCCAAAGACCCACTGGGCAAAGCGTTCAAAACATTTTGTATCGCACAAAATTACCCAGAAAATAAGCTGCCATTCACCAGCTGGGGTGTCGATGAGCTTACGCTAAGCGCGTTATATCATCATACCAAACTGGATGTGAGCAAAGCACAGCTAGCAGCAGCCAAAGCCGCTATAGAAAGCGCCGGCATGCGCACCTCGCCTACCCTTGGTGCCCATGTGGCACGCAGCAACCAAGCCAACGGCGATATTCGGCCTTTTTCTTATGGACTCAATGTAGATATTCCCATCGAGACCAACAACAAACGTGCGCTGCGCGTTGAAGAGGCTCAACACTTGGCCGAAGCGGCACGGCTAGATGTGGCAGAGACTGGCTGGGCATTGCATAGCCAGCTCAAACAAGATTGGCTGGATTATCATGAACATTTGGCCCGTACAGCCTATTTGAAATCAGCTGTACAGCAATATGACAAGCAAGTTGCACTGATGCAAAAGCGCATCCAGCTTGGCTTGAGCTCCAATAGTGACCTAGCGCCTATCCTGACACAACAAACCAATATGCACGCGCAGCTGGCACAATCCACTTCTCGCCATGACACACTAATTGCTCGCATGGCGACAGATGCGGGCCTGACACAAGAGAAATTTACACAAATACCTGTCGCTCCCCTTGATGCTGAAGCAGCGGCAAGTGATATCAACACTTTTTTTGCCGACCCGCAGCATACAAACAATTTACAAAGTGACGCCCTGCTCAACCGCATCGATATCCGACGCAGTCTGGCCAAATATGCGGCTGCGGAAAGCAAAATCAAGCAGGAAGTCGCCAAACAGACACCTGACATCTCAATCTCGCCAGGGTTTCTTTTTGAGTTTGGCGACAAAATTTGGTCGTTGGGCTTTAGCAGTCTGCTGAATATGCTCAACAAAAACCCTAGCCTGATACACAAGGCGGAGAAACTGCGCGCTGTCGAAGGCGCTCAGTTTGAAGCCCTGCAAGCCACTGTCATTGGGGAAACCGCGCAAGCCAAGGCCCAGCTTGGTGCAGCGCAACTGCAACTGCAACACGCATACCTGCAAAGAAGCTCTCAGCTCGCCGCCTTGCAAAGACTGCAAAAACAGTTTGATGCCGGCTTAATTGACAGGCTGGAAATCACACAGGCGGAGACTCTATTCAACAATCACATCGAAAGCACGCTGACCGCTCAGTTCGCTCTGCTACGTGCCATGGCGCGCTTTGAAGACGTGATTCAGCGTACAATCCATAGTCAGTTCTCGACCGAAACGATAAAACCATGAGCAAGAAAACCACGATAATTATCAGACTGCAAGCCATCCTAATCGTCACCCTGTTCTGGATGCTGGTGTTTTATGGCAAGGACGAATTCGACAGTTTCCAGCAGGCGCAAGAAGAAGAAATCGAAAGCCAGAACCGAGTTAGCAATAAACAAGGCCTGAGCGTGGTTACCATCTCTCCCGAGGTGCAAACCAACAGCGGCATCCTCACCAGCAAACTCGAAGGCGTAGCCTACACTGGTGAAATCAAAAGTTTTGGTACCGTAGTCGCTATCGACAATTTGATTGATGCGAAAACGCAGTATCTGAACCTGCGTTCCGAAGCATCAGTGATACAAAGCAATAATGCACACAACCTCAAACAGTACCAGCGACTAAAGGCACTGAATGCGGATGATAAAAATGTCTCTGATCGCGCTGTACAAGAGGCATTAGCGTTGGTGAACGCAGACAAGGCTAAGGCATTGGCGATTGACTCTCAAATAAAAAACTTGCTCTACGGAGCCAAACTAAAATGGGGAACTGCTTTGGCAGAGATGATTGCGAACGGCAAACTTCCGCCACATCTGGAAAGCCTAATGAGCCGCAAGCATGTACTGGTGCAGATCAGCCTGCCAATCAACACACCGACACCTGCTGCGGGATCAACCATACAAATCACACCCATCAACGAGAATATCGAGCCCATCAAGGCAATCTATGTTTCCCCCGCCAGCCAAAGTGACGCGAGCGGGCTAGGTAAAACCTATTACTACAGCGCACCGGCAGAATTGCTGCGCATCGGTATGCGCGTCAATGTGCAGGCAGAGGCGAAAACAGAATCCAGCAACGGTGTGGTGATCCCAAATAACGCCGTAGTCTGGTATGCCGGCACACCTTGGGTATACCTCAAGCAAGGTAAAGACCAATTCATCCGTAAGCCTATTTCTACCGACACCGAGATTGATGCTGGCTGGTTCAACCAAAACATCAGTGCAGACAGTGTCATTGTGACGCGCGGGGCACAGCTGCTGCTTTCCGAAGAATTCAAGTATCAGATCAAGAATGAGAACGAAGATTAAAAATAAATTTTTAGTCTTGGTTCCAGTAAAGGCTAATACGGCGAAGTCGCACTATGCCGGAGCCAAAATGAGGATTGAAGTAGAATATCAGTCCTCATTTCGGCGTAGGCTAACTCGCGAAGCGATGTTAAGTGAAGCGGCCGGAGCCAAAACCGGGATTCACAGCGCATTGCGTTTACAGTATCTCTCTCTCGTGCGCGTTCATTATCAAAACCATCACCCCGGAAGGCGCATGGATACTGGCTTGCAGGCCGATGGTTTTGATAATGAAGTGCCAGCATGCAATTTCAATCGCTTGCTTGCCAGGGTGCCGCAGCCATGATGTCCGCACTGGTCAGATTCGCAATACGTTTTTATGGCGTGATCATCGGGTTGGCGCTATTAGTGGTGCTGTACGGTATCTACAGCCTGACTCGCAGCAACCTGGACGTTTTTCCGCAATTCTCCCCCACGCAAATCATCATCCAGACCGAATCACCGGGCCTTTCCAGCGAGCTGGTCGAGTCACTCGTCACACAGCCTATTGAAACAGCCATCGCAGGGAGCGTGGGCGTAGAAAGCATGCGCTCACAGTCGATTCCGGGTCTATCCGTCGTTACGGTGATATTCGACGAAAATAGCGACATTTACCGTAACCGGCAAATCGTCGCAGAAAGATTAAGTACACTTGGCAGCAGGCTGCCTGGTGGCATCATTCCCAACATTACACCGCTAACGTCCAGCACAAGCACCGTCTTGGGCTTTGGTGTCACTAGCAAAAAACGTAGCCTGATGGAATTGCGCACACTGGTGGATTGGTCTGTCGTGCCGCATTTGATGGCGATTCCCGGTGTGGCTGATGTCAATGTGTTTGGTGGTGAGGTCAGGCAATTGCAGGTGCAAATTGACCCTGACAAGCTATTACGTTACCAGCTAAGTATTAATGATGTAGTCGCTGCCACACAAAGCGCGACCGGAGTTACGGGGGCTGGCTATATTGAAAACGCCAACCAGCGCATCAATCTGAACGTGCATGGTCAGGCGCTTACACCGGACATTCTGGCAAAAGCCACGCTAGTGTACAGAAATGGCCGCAGCATCAAGCTCGGAGACATCGGCCATGTTGTCGAAGCACCAGCACCGTCCATCAGCGCAGCAGCTATCAACCAGGAAGAAGGTATTTACCTGTCTGTGCAAGGCCAGCTGGGAGCCAATACCCATGCGGTGACCCAAGCCATTGAAGCAGCGCTGCAAGAACTGAAACCGCAGCTTGAGAGCGAAAACGTCACACTACACGAAGGCTTGTTCCGTCCCGCCAACTTTATCGAAACCGCGATTGACGGTGTACGCACAGATATCCTGATCGGTTCGATACTTGTCATCACCATCTTGTTCCTGTTCCTGTTCAATGCGCGTACGGCATTCATCTCTGCCACCGCGATTCCACTTTCACTACTCACCGCAATTGTAGTACTAAGTTATTTCAATATCGGCCTCAATATCATGGTATTGGGCGGCTTGGCTATCGCACTTGGCGAGGTCGTGGATGACGCTATTATCGACACCGAGAATATCTTCAGGCGCCTGCGGGAAAACCGCCTGCTAGCCAACCCCTTACCAGTCTCGCAAGTTGTGTTCAATGCCTCGATGGAAGTTCGCAGCTCTGTCGTATATGCCACGATCATTGTGGCGCTGGTTTTTATGCCCCTACTCACTTTGAGCGGCGTGGCAGGCAAACTATTTGCGCCTTTTGGCTATGCTTATATCGCGGCCATTCTGGCCTCACTGGTGGTAGCGCTCACACTCACCCCTGCGCTGTGTTACCTGTTGCTTGGCCAAGCACAATTAACTGCAGAAGACCCTCCTGTCATCAAAACCATCAAACAGCACTATGTCACGCTGCTGCACGGTATTGAACGGTACTATAAAACCATCATTGCCTCCAGTTTCGTACTTATCGGCATTGGTCTGGGCATTTTGCCTTTATTTAAGAGCCAGTTCATTCCTGCATTACACGAAGGTCATTTCATCATGCACATGACCGCCGTTCCAGGCACTTCTGAGAAAGAGTCACTAAGGCTAGGCAAACAAGTTGCACGCGCTATTTCAGGTATTAAAGGCGTTAAATCAGTCACCCAATGGGTAGGCCGCGCGCAAAATGGTGCGGATACCTTTGGCACACATTACAGCGAGTTTGAAATCGAAATTGGCACCTTATCGGGGGAAGAACAAAACCGAATCCTGGAAGATATTCGCGAAGAACTGGCAGGAGAAATCGAGGATAAGGATAAAGACGGGGTTGCCGAGCTGGGTTTTGTCGGTGTTAACTTCGCCATCAACACCTTCCTGACAGAACGTATTGAAGAAACCATCTCGGGTTATGCCGCCAGCACAGTCATCAATATTTTTGGACAAGACCTGGATGCGCTGGATCGAGATGCACAAAAAATCGCCGCCCTGCTTGCCAGCACCCCTGGCGCCGAGGACGTGCTGTTGCAATCTCCGCCTGGCACACCGGAAGTCACCATCAGGCTACGGCCAGAAAAAATGGCTATATGGGGTCTGCAACCGGCACATGTACTAGAAACCATCCGAGCTGCCAATGAAGGCGTGCCGATTGCGCAGCTGTACATGGGCAGCCGCGTAGTTGGTCTGAGCGTGATGCTGAATGTGGAAGCGCGCGATGACATCGGCGACATCGGAAATATCCCGCTATTCAATGCGGATGGCCGTTTGCTTCACCTGAAAGATATCGCGTTCATCAACCAGGAGAACGGTCGATCCAAAATACTGCATGCAGGCGCCAAGCGCATCCAGACGATTACCGCAAACGTCAAAGGCCGTGATGTGGAAACCTTTAATGACGATCTGAAAAAGCGCATAAAGCAGGAAATCAAGCTTAGCCCGGGCAACTACCTGGAATTCACTGGTGAAGCGGAAGCCAATGCCAAATCGCGCGAGGATTTGATCGTGCATTCATTGCTGGCGGGTGTGGCGATTTTCCTGATGCTGTATATTGCTTTTGGCCGACTACGTAACCTGTTGCTTACCTTTGCAAACCTGCCCTTCGCCGTGATTGGCGGCGTGCTGGCCGCCCTGTTCACTGGCGGATGGATATCTCTGGGCTCTTTAGTCGGATTCGTCACCCTGTTCGGTATTACCCTGCGCAATTCCATCATGCTGGTGTCGCATTACCAGCATCTGATCGATGAGGAAGGCTGCACCTGGAACCTGGAAACATGCATCCGCGGCGCCTCCGAAAGGCTGCCTTCCATCCTGATGACCGCGCTGGTCACCGTGCTGGGCTTGCTGCCATTGGCGGCTGGCAGTGGTCAGCCCGGGCGGGAGATCGAAGGCCCGATGGCTACCATCATTGTCGGAGGCCTGGTGACTTCCACGATATTGAATTTGCTGATTTTACCGACGATTCTGCTACATTTTGGAAGGTTCGAAAAACAGCCAGAAATGTAATTTCAGCCTGAATCGAAGCGAGGCTAGGCGGCAAGGAGTGAGTGACGCAGATAGTACAAACGAGTACAGCCAGGAACGAGCGACACTGTCAACAAGGTGTCGCGATGATTTAGGCTGAAATTTAGTCGTATTTAATGTATTTAAACCTCTGATCATCGTTGGGCGTGCCTTCCAGGGCACCACCTTCTTTACCCGGCTGCCAGCAGATGACATCCTCGATTTTTTTGGCCAGCTCAAAATCCTTATCGGTGATGCCTTTGGCGTCGTGTGTCACAAGCTTGACGATGACAAAAGCATAAGAGACGGTCAAATCGGGGTGATGCCAGGCCGCCTCGGCCAGATGGCCAACCGTATTCACTACCATCAAGGTCCCTTTCCAGCTGCCGGTTTTGTATTTACGGCGAATCCAGCCATCTTCCAGATACCAGTGCGGCAACTCGGCTTGAAGCCTTTCAATCACTTGCTCGTCGGTGTAGGTCGTCGCCATACGGTATAGTAATGCGATTTAATAAGGCTAGTGTAACTTAAGTGAAGAACCGATTCTTTCCAGTGTAAGCGTGCTTAAACCATCCTTAAAATGCTCGAAATCGGCTTTCTTCAGCATCCAGCGGCCAAAAGCCTTGTTGATGACAAAATCGCTGAACGCCTGATCTACCATTCCTGTTTTGGTCATCATGCGCAGACAAAGCTCGGATTCATTCGGCTTGTCTGATTTCACCAGCACGAGATGCTGCGCACCCAGCTTCTCTGCCAGCCACGCGGCAATGCTGTCTGAAGTGACATCCCAGCTTTGTGGAATCGTATCGTCAGCCAGCACCATCTGGCTGGGCAACCAGACAATACCGCGGTGCTGCCAGGTACGTTCGTCTATCTCCATTTCTGTCCTTGCCGTAGCCAACATGGGATTCATGCTCGCCATCAGCAGGCCGTATTGATCCATCGCCAATACTGCCAGCCGATGTGCCGAAGCATCACTCATTTTTGACAGTTTCTGCGCGGCACGCACGGCATCGGCAAATAGGCCGCCACCGGGCACGATCACGATATTGCCGTCGCTAAATTTTGCAAAAATATCCAGCCATTTCTCCAGCTCAGGCGACCCCAACAGGCTTCCGCCAATCTTGACCACCCAAATTGCACGTTCCCAAGCCATATACCCCCCTATCGATCGAAAATGTCACCTTGTAAAAGCTGCCAGGCATCTCTCCATACTAACGGCTTTATTGAGTGTTTCTTGATATTCGTTTTCTGCTTCGGAGTCTATCACAATGCCACCACCGGCGTAATAGGTAAATTGTTGATTTTGCACCACGGCAGTGCGTATGGCGATATTGGTATCCATCTTGCCGTCAAAGCCAATATATCCGATTGCACCACAATAAATACCACGTGTATTCGGTTCAAGTTCATCGATAATCTGCATTGCGCGCAACTTGGGTGCGCCGGTGATAGACCCGCCCGGAAAACACGCCCGCAGCAAGCTTACTGCGGTTGCAACCGGTTTCAAATTTCCGGTTACGATGCTCACCAAATGGTGCACATTAGCAAAGCTTTGTAGCTCAAACAATACATCGGCTCTGATGCTGCCTGTGCGGCAAACCTTACCAATGTCATTCCTCAACAAATCTACGATCATCAGGTTTTCGGCGCGGTCTTTCAGGCTTTGCTGCAATTCTGCCGCATTAGCCGCATCACGCACCCGATCAGCATCGCGCGGACGCGTACCCTTGATGGGGCGCGTTTCAACATACGCGCCGTCGGTTTGCAAAAATCGCTCCGGCGAGTTGGATAACACCTGAAACTGACCACCTGCCGCATCCGGCAACTGCATGAATGCCATGAACGGCGCCGGGCTGATCTTGCGCAGCTTGAGGTAAGCTGTCCAGGCATCCCCTTCTACCGGCGCTTGAAAGCGTTGTGCCAGGTTCACCTGATAACAATCCCCGGCGCGGATATAGGCATGGATACGCGAGATTGCCGCGTGATAGTCCGCCTGGGTGAAATTGGCGTTAGCGCGTCCTTTCACCACAAAAGGCTTTAAGCTAAAAAGATTTAAAACGGCATGGCTGCAAGCTGCGTCCAGATTGGCTTTCAAGGCATGCCAGTTTTGTCGTGTTTGTGGCAGCACCCCATGCGACACCAGTCTGCATGTCTTGGCGTGGTGATCCACCACAATCGCCCAATCGTACAAACCTACCATCATGTCAGGGATTGTCCGCGCGCGGTTGGGTAGGTGTGCCTCAGCACGCGCCAAATCGTAGCCCCAATAACCTAGCGCACCGCCCGCAAAAATCGCGTCACTCTTTGCAGCAGGATACTTTGCCAACAGCGCTTTTAGCAACGCGAACGAATTCTCTCTGGAAATCTGCGTTTCGCCCAGATGCATGACTTCAGTCTTGCCATTGCTGGTCACCAGCGTGGCAAACGGCTCAGCCACGATGATGTCATAGCGTCCGTACTGGCTGCCAGGCTGGCCCGTCGACGGATTCAGCGCCTGGCCGCTATCCAGCAGCATGGCCCAGTTGTCGTGCGCCAGCGGCGCAAACAGGCGGGCGCTATCATGGTGATACGGTAAAGAATGTTCAAGCATGGTGTGCCGCCAATTGTGCTACGGCATACGCAGGCAGGCAAGGGCCATAATCGGCATGAGCTGGAAGCCCCATGGATATTGGCTCGCAGGCATGCCCTATCTTATGAGCCACAGCTTGCGCCAGAAACGCTCCCGCGCCAGCGGCTAGTATTGTCATATCCGCTTGCAAGTGCTTTAGCATGGCAGTTTTGATGCGCTGCATCTGCACTTGCTTGCAGGTCATGGCCAAATCACGCCAGGTTTGTAGCGACCTGTCTTCCGAATCATGCCCCACCATGCGCGCAAGGCGCCGCGCGCTTTCCGGCAAGGTCTTGCCTTTGCCGTCAGCCGTGTCGGCCATGTCGTAGCGCGCATCCAGCTCGCCCAGCAAACGGTAAACATCGGCTGTGGTGGCGAAATACTCCGCAGCTACGTTCACGTCACCACCCTCAAACGCCAGATTGCCCGCCAAGGCCATCACCGGCGTACGCACCACCCCGGTATATACCAACGTATCCTCCCGCATGCGTTCGGCATCGCTGATGCCTTGCAACGCGACCTTTCCACCGACGATTGGAATAATATCGGTGGTAGTGCTGCCTATATCCACCAGCAGCGCGTTGGGGACAGTTCGCGCCAGCCATGTGGCACTGGCATGCCAATTGGTGGACGCCACAAGGCGCGCAAACGCTTGAACTTGGTCGGCGAAGACCCAACCCTCGCCCACCGCATAAAAACGCGTATCCGCGCCAAGGATACCGCTGGCGATCTCTGCGATTTGCTGTATGCCTTGTGCGCGGTTGTCGAACAGATCCACCATCTCGCCGGTCATCGTGCAAAAATGCTGTGCTTTTTCTAGGCCATGTTGTGTAATCGCCTTGTTGAATGCGGCTTCTAGGACATCCAATCCACGCCATAAAGCACAAGGAATTTGTTCGATGGCAATCAAATCGCCATGCGCATCCAGCGCAGCGAACTTGAGGTGCGCGCCGCCAATGTCCCATCCGACAATGACTGTTTTAGACATGAATCTCTATCGATTTTCTGGTTAAGTTTTCCGGTACAGAATCCGGATTTTCAAGCATCTGTAACATCAACTCCGCCGGGTTGCGGCCAATAGATTCGCGCAATCCGGCATAGCTGGTGGTCAAGCGCGGGTTGATTTCCAGCACAAGCAATTCACCATCCTGCACGATCACATCGATACCCACGTACCCGCGCAAATCTGGCATGGCCTTGGCGATTTGCTGTGCCAACTTTTCTGCAGCTTGCCATAACGATGGCAATGCATTCACACTGACGCCTTTAAAAATCAATGCATTATCTTGCCGCTCGACATGCTGGCGGTTCACACTCAGCAATACGGCTGTGCCTGCTTGCATCATGCAGGACACGCTTGCCGCAATACCCGCCAGATAAGGCTGAACGACATATTTTCGTTCGGGATGATGCGCCAGCCAGCCCTCTAAATCAGCTGCATCCTCAAACAAGAATGTGTCTTCGCAACCTGCACCATCGTCCGGCTTGGCCAGATAAATGGAATTGGTCAATCGCGGCCAAGTTTCGGGCGTGTAAGTTGGCACACAGGGCACGCCTGCTTGGGATAAATGCAAAAATGTTTGGTATTTGCTACTGCAAATTTCAATTTCCATCGGCCTGCAGCCCAATAAGCATGCGCCTTCCAGGGCAGCCATTTGCGCGAGCTTTAACAGGGTTCTGTCAGTTTCCGGCGCAATCAGCCAAACAGCATCCGCCTGCCGCATGCAGCCTTGCCAAGCCTGCCATACTTCATCTGCCGAAGTAATCGGCTTGGAAACCCCATAAATACTGGGTTGTAGCCGTGCATCGGTCGTAGTGACGATTCCCACATCTAGTTCGCTTAAATCGCGCAGCAACGCATCGCGCATCAACAGTCCTTCTTGCAGCAGCTTTTCCGGCAAATCCTGTCCCGCAAAACCACCGGCTGTGATAAATTCACACACAAAGATTTTTTTAATTTTTTTCTGCAAACTATTCAGTGCAAATCATTCCTGTCATTGATCTTAAAAGCGGCCAAGTGGTGCATGCCAAGCAAGGGCAACGCGCGCATTACCAGCCAATCACGTCGCGCCTGAGCCCCAGCAGCAACGCGCATGACATCGTCGCTGGCCTGCTGGCATTATACCCATTCCAGACGTTTTATATCGCGGATATCGATGCGATTCAGGGCAACGGCTCGCATGCCGAGATGATAAATGCGCTCTGCCGGAAATACCCGCACATCACATGGTGGCTGGACAGCGGGAACGTCCAACACAATGGCCTGGTCGCCAATATCCACGCGGTGATTGGCACAGAGAGCTTGCAAACGCTCGCGCAATACCAATTCATCAAAACCCCGCATGTTTTATCGCTGGATAATTTAAACGGGCAGAATCTTGGCTGCGTGGAACTGCACGCGGACTGTGCGCTATGGCCGTCGCAAGTCATTGCGATGAGCTTGAGCAGCGTTGGCAGTGGTTATGGGCCAGATTTTACGCGTTTGCAACAAATGCACACACAAGCACCTCAAGCCAGCTTGTACGCCGCCGGCGGCGTGCGAAACGCGCAAGATTTACACGATTTGCGGCATCTTGGCATCGCGGGTGCGCTAGTTGCCACCGCATTTCACGACGGCCGCCTGAACGCTAAGGATTTAAACGATTTGATGCAATAAAAAACCCGCCGAAGCGGGTTTTTCGAAGTGTTCAACCTTATTCCAGGTTGGCGTGGATTGCACGCATGCCTTCTTCAGTCAGGCCTTTTTCGTGAATCAACTGGGAAATCGCGCCTTCCAGGAAAATCAATGTGGACAACTCGAATTGGGAGCCCATCGGCATGCCTTTTACCAGCGGGAAGCTGTCGTCCTGACCAATCTGAATCACCAGATCAGCCACATCCGCCATTGCAGAGGATTTCTTCATGGAAACGACCACCAGTTTTGCACCAACTTCTTTGGCCTTCTTCACGAATGGCAACAATGTGGCCGTGCCGCCAGAGCCAGAGACCAGAATCAGCAAATCACCTGCTTTGATCGCCGGGGTAACTACCTCGCCAATCATATATACGCTGTAACCCGCGTGCACCAGGCGCATGGCAAAGAAACGGGAAACCAGTAGCGAGCGGCCAGCGCCACCGATGAATGTAGTACCTGCTTCTGCCACCAGTTTCAGCAAGTCGTTTGCCTTGCTTTTATCGGTCGCGTTCAGAATGCGTGTCAAATTGTCTAAAACAAACTGTTGATGGTCCATCATCATTCCTTCAATTTTAACTTTAAAATAAAAATCCCGACGCATTGCTGAGTCGGGATTTTAGCTTGCTCAATAAATTCCAGCCTTTCAGCCCGAATTTACAGTCAATTAACCGTGAGCGATTTTGGTGATTTCTGCAGCAGCGGCAGCTGGATCAGCAGCACCGTAGATTGCAGCACCGGCCACGATGATGGTAGCACCAGCGTCACGTACTTGAGCAGCGGTTGCCGCTTTAACGCCACCAGCTACAGAAATTTCTGTACCCAGGTTCAAAGCAGAGATAGCAGCCAAATCAGCGAAAGGTGTTTGACCAGCAGCTTGTTGGTCCAAACCAGTGTGGATACCGATGATGTGTGCGCCAGCAGCAGCAACTTCTTTAGCTTTAGCTGCTTTGTCAGCAACGCTGATCATGTCAACTTGTGCTTTTTTGCCGTATTTGTTAGCAGCCTTGATCACGCCTTTGATTGTACCGATATCGGATACGCCCAATACTACGCAAATGTCAGCGCCAGCTTTGTAGAATGGCTCGGCTTCGTATTCGCCAGCGTCCATGGTTTTCAGGTCAACCAGGATTTTGTTGTTTGGGAATTTGGCGCGCAATGTTTCCAGCAATTTGATACCGTTGTGCTTGATGCATGGTGTACCGATTTCCAGAATGTCAACGTGTGGCGCAACTTTGGTTGCCAATGCAACGGTTGCGTCAAAGTCCAATGAGTCTAATGCCATTTGTGTTAATGCCATGGTTTTCTCCGTGTGATAAAAATTGTAATGCGCCAATAAAAATTAACGCATCGATTGATTAAAGCTAACTTCTTATAAAGCTGGGATTTGAATCTTAATGTGTACTGCCTGATTGTGTCAATGCCAAAGTCAAAAAAGACTTGGCATCGACAAAAATCAGAGATGTACGGTTACAGCTTGGCAGCCAGCGCGTCTTCCAGTTTTTTCTGGTCAGCCACGAAGCCGCGGATACCTTCAGCCAGTTTCTCGGTCGCCATTGCGTCTTGATTCAAAGCAAAGCGGAATTCCTCTTCCGTCATTTTTGCTGGCGCCTCTTTGGTTTTGCCGCCATCTTTCAATACCTGCACCAAAGTGCCTTCGGTTGCAGCCAAGTCTTGCAACAGGTTTGGAGACACTGTCAGGCGGTCACAGCCAGCCAAGGCAATCAGCTCACCGGTGTTACGGAAGCTCGCGCCCATGACCACGGTTTTGTAACCGTGCTCTTTGTAGTATTGGTAAATAGCGCGTACAGAAACTACGCCTGGGTCGGTCTCTTGTGTGTAATTTTCATTTGGGTTTTTCGCTTTGTACCAGTCGAGGATACGGCCCACGAATGGGGAGATCAGGAATACGCCCGCTTCCGCACATGCGCGTGCTTGGCCGAAACCAAATAAAAGTGTCAAGTTACATTGAATGCCTTCTTTTTCCAGAATCTCGCCGGCCTTGATGCCTTCCCAGGTTGAAGCCAGCTTGATTAGCACGCGGTCTTTAGAGATGCCTGATTCGCCATACAATTTAATCAGTTTACGGCCTTTGGCCACCATTTTGTCCACATTGAAAGACAACTTCGCATCCACTTCGGTTGAGATGCGGCCTGGCACCACTTTAGTGATTTCGGTACCGATCAACACGGCCAATTTGTCGGCCGCGTTTTCGATTTGCGCTTCTTTGCTACCACCTTGCGCCTTGGCGTAAGCAATCGCCGTATCAATCAAAGGTGCGTATTGTGGAATGGTGCTGGCTTTAAGAACCAAAGACGGGTTGGTGGTTGCATCCACTGGTTTTACGCTTTTAATCGCTTCAACGTCACCGGTGTCCGCCACGATGGTGGTCATTGCCTTAAGTTGATCTAATAAATTTGCCATTGCATCCTCCTCAAATTTGGCTATTTTGGAAAAATTTGGTTGAACCTCGCTACAGCCTTATATTATAGCGCAATTTTGGCTAGCTGCATGTCGGCTTGCAGGAAAATATGGGGGGGAAGCTAGTCGTTCTGTTGGCTAAACCAAATGCTGGCAAGTGCGGCGGCCACCGTCAGATCGGCACTGGTGCCGGGGTTTATGCCAGAACGCTTAAGCGCATTATCCCAAGTCAATAGCGGCTTCTGTGCCAGTTTGGGGTTTTCCAGAGAAAGCAACAACGCCAGCTGCTCGGCCGCCTCGACCTGCACGCCTGATGCCGCAGGCAGGCCATGTTTGCGCACGACATGGCTATCCGGCCACCGGCTCAGGATATTGAGATATAGCGCCGTGGCAGCCCAAGCCGCGTTATATGTCTGGCGCATCTGATGATAAAAGTCCGCCATGGCCATGACATCGGCAAAGTCCGTCACGTACTGTCGCGCGACCATGTCCCTGTCCTGCGCTTCTCGCATCGATTCAAACAAAGACACCGTTGCGGGCTGGTGTATATCATGCCGGGCGCTTTCGCCCAAACCGCCCGGGTTCGCCAGACGAATTGCTGCAAAACAGGCTTCCGCATCGGCCAAATCAGATGCCTGAATCACCGCATGGATATTGGCCTGCAGGGCATCGCCATTTTGCATCAAAGTCGCTTGAATGATAGGCGCGCACAACAAAATGATACCGAGGTTGGTATTGCAGGACACCGCCTCTTGCGTCGCCTGCACGCTCTGCAGGATGCGTTGCCCAAAACTCAACCCTGGCCGCGCAATAAACTGACTTGATGCCTCCGCGCTACGGATAAAATCCTGCACCACCATGCCATGCCCATCGGCAAACACATGCACGTTGCCGGGCTTGAGCGCCTGCAGCTCTAACAGGCAGGCGTTGCGATACGCCTGCGCAAGCTGTTCTGACAAGGCATCCATCAATCCATTTTCCTCAGTGCAAAATCCGCCAAAGCCTGTGCGATATTGAAGCCGGTCACACTCTGTAAACCGCGCCAGGCCGGAATGCTGTTAACCTCCAGCACCAGCAGTTGTCCGTCTTTATCGCGGATAATGTCCACGCCGCAATAATCAATATCCACTACCTGCGCCGCTTTTGCCGCCAGGTCGAGAACCTCCTGGTCGCCTATCCATTCGCATTGCGCACCCTGTGCCACATTATTGAGCCAGCTTTGCCCATTGCGACGCATCGCAGCAATCGGCTCATCCCCCACCACCAGCACACGATAATCATGGGATGCTGAGCCGGTTTCAACAAACCGTTGCAGGTAAAACACTCCATCTACCAGCGCATCCATGGGTAGCGGTAAAGGGCTGCCCGGTTCCAGCAGGCGGATTCCCCGCCCTTGTGAGCCGAATAGCGGCTTGAGAAGCAACTTGCGCTTTAAAGCAAGCTGGTGACGAATGATTTCATGCGCGTGCCAGCGCGATTCGCACACCCATGTCGCTGGCGTTGGAACGCCCTGCTGTTTCAGCAAAAAGGTAGTCATCGCTTTATCTACCGTGCGTTCCACGGCTTTGCTGGCATTGACGACGCTGCAACCCTGCATCGCCAGCATATGCAGCACATTCAGGCGCGTGGTGATTTGATGTAGCGTTCCGCCCGCGATGCCGCGCACAAATGCCAGACTGGGTGACTGCGTCAGACCGGGAATGTATACAGCCGGGGAGTCTCCGGAAAAATCCAGCGCGCAAGCTGCCAAAGACACAAATCTTGTTTGCGCCCCTCGCTTTAGGAATGCCGCCTCTAATTGTTTACCATGCCAGCCACCACTGATGTCTGGCTCATCGGTAAAGACAATCACGGGAAACATTTAAACTATAACTTCAAATTACTTATTTAAATGATTGATTTATTATATCTTCTTTTAAAATTCCAGCAGCAAACGTATGACCCGTTTCGAGATTGCTGACCGTCACTCTCGCGGGCGAGAACAGCAAAGGATCAATCTTGTAGAAATCCATATTCACTGCCCTAAACGTTTCTGCAAACGGCTTGCCATAATCCTTGCTGGTGTTGCTAGGCATGGTTTCTGCCAATTGCTTGGCCGCTTCATCACCACCCCTCACATACAAGTGTACTTGCCCGCCGTACAGAATCGCATCGTTAGTGCGCCCCATACCCGTGATGAAGTTGGGCGAAGGCGGCGGCAGCGGCGCTGTGGCTATGCCATCCACGATATTCTCCAGCGGAAAATGCAGCGTGTGCGCCTTATGCAGCGCCACTTCGAGCACGCGTCCGACAATCTGCACCACGCCCGCCAGGCTGCGCGTTGGCGTGAGAATGAACGTCAGATTGGCTGGAGCAATGCCTGTGTCACGCGAAACCTTTTCAATCACTTCATTTGGCGGAATCTGATCCGTTTCCAGCACCAGCACGGTTTTGTCCGCACTGTCCTGGTAACTCAGCTCCTTGAACAGATCCTCACGCTGCGCGATCGCCCGTGCCGGGCCACTGCCAAGTGAAAAGAATTTTTCATGGCTCAGGCTCCAACCGGCATACTGGCTACCAAGGCACGACAATACAGGGTTGTTGGCATGCACTTGGATATGCGACTGCCAATGTGCAAAAGTGTTGTTTTGCGTCAGGCTGACATTACCCAAACCGCCCATGCAGATCTCGGCAATCAGTCGCCCCGCCTCCAGACAGCCCGGAACCTCAATTCCCGCGTCTACAATGATAGCACCAGAAGGCAGCCGGCCCACCTGCACCCGCAAGGCGTCCGCGTTGGCTATCAACGCCTCCACCAAAGAATTTGTCAAACGGTTCACACTCGGCCAGGCAGAAGTATTTAATTCACGCATCATCAAAGCTCTAAATAAGTTGTTAGTTGATCACGACGCTGCCATAACAACGCAAGCGCCTCCTTATGCGTGCCAGCATCAGCCAGCACGGTACAAACCGGGTTGCCCCGCAGGATACATTGCCCCGCCGCAGGAACATCCGCCACCCATGGCGGAAACACAAAATCTTTCGGCGCCTGCCAATCCCAATTGGCATAGACAATCCATTCAGCCCGCGCCGGGGCTTGTCTGGCAGCATCCATGCAACCATCTGGTTTATGCAAACCAAGATGCATGCCGATCAGCGGCACGTCCGGATAAAGATGTGCACTCGCACTCAATCGCGGGTTAAGCTCCAGCACATGAATCACATCGCCCAGCAGCATCGCGTCCAGACTGTTTAACCCCTTAAGCTGGTAAACCCTCGTCAAATCCACTGCTGCTTGCAACATTACCTTTTCTGCCTGTTCCGGCATATCCATTCTGCTGGCAGCCCCGGCGTAACGAAAAGGCAATTCAGCTGCTTCATCTACGAACAGCCGATTAAATCCAATCGGATAAGCCGACTGGCCATCCGCATAAAACAGTAGTGAAACCGGCACGCCCGGCAGGTACTGCTGGCAATACTCACCTGCCTCCAGGCGCCCCCTATGCCAATACCGCACATGGACTCCCCCGCAACCACCAGACTGTTTTACCAGCCACTGCCCACTTGCCGGCGGCTTTACCTCATCAAAGATTACCTGAGGAAATGGCACATTGAACTGCTGCAATACCTTAAAAAAATCCGGCTTATGCTGTACACGCCGCAACACCTCTGACTGGTTACCCACAACATGCCCTCGCTGCGCCAACCAGTCTAGACATTCCGGCACAGCATCAAAAATACTGCCATATAACACCGCATCAAAACGCGTCAAATCAAGATGACCGATTTGCGCTTTAAAAACTTCCGCATCCAGCGCCCCGTCCTGCAAACTCAATGGTAAGGCAGCTTGTGCAATGCGCCGCGTATCCACATCTGCAAACGCATCCAGCACCGTCACCCGAAACCCTTCGCGCCACGCCATCTCGGCAAAAGCGCGTGCAGAGTAAGCAATAATCAGAAGATGTCTCGGCAAAAGCCAGTCTGCCTGTATTCAGGTTACCAAAGTTTTGGCTTTCACATAGGCCGACAAGAAATCCAGGCAAACTGGCTGCTCCGCCACCAGCATGGATTTCAACAACTCATGCTGCGTAGCGTATTTGACATTACCAATCGCCAATGCGCCGACCCCAACAATATTTGTCCCATCCACCAGCACCCCGTCATCATGCACACCCACACCTTCCGCACCCAGCGGCTCTACGGCGTTGACATCTGCCACCACCTGTATGGATGGGCTGGCTTTCATCTGTGCTTTGGATACCACGCGCACCCCTGCCGGACCACAGCACAGCGCCACCTGCGTGCTGGAAAGAAGCGCGCACTTGGCTGTTTCATTGCTGGCGTCCATCACGCCCAGCATCACCCCATAACGCTTGAACAGCCTTTCTGCATGTTGCACCATATCATCTAGGGATTGATGCGCAGCCAACGTTACACTAGCGCCTTCTTTGGCAGCAATCACAGCCGCACAGCTACCCACAGGGCCAGTGGCACCGATAATCACCACGCTGGTACCTTTCAGGCCGCTACCCAGCTTTTCCAGCGCAGCGCTCACCTTGGCCACCATCGCTGCCGCTGTTGTGAATGCGCCGGAAGGATCTGCCATCACTGACATCTGGAATGGTGGGAACATGCAGCCTTGCGCCGCCTTGAGCATGTCCATCGCCACATCAATGTCACGCCCGCCGACAAAAACCGATTCGAGCTTGACCCCGCTGGGGGAACGCGAAAACATCGCATCCTGCGTCAGCGGCACCACCTCGTTCGGCAACACGTTCGTATACGGCATGATCTTGTCAAATCCGGCATCGTAAGCCATGTTGACATCGAACGGACTCGCGTTCTTCGCCGCCGTAAATAAATGCAAAATCGAGACCTTTTTCATCGTTTACCTTATCTGAAACCCATTGTTATTCTGCTAGATTGTTACTCTATTTGCACAGAGGCGCCATAATTGCGGCCACGGCAAATCCTGAAACTGATATGTGACATCCCTTCAAATACCGCCTGTGCCTGGCTGCATATTGCCTTTGCAAACGATTCTTCCTCCACAATGGCAAAGCCCGTCGGCCCCCAGGAGCTCTGGCCCACGCAGGCAACGCCTTGCGACTCTATCCAGCACAGCACGCTTTCTACATCCTTGCTGGCATAGCGGCCACCCTGTACCGGTGCAAAGTAATCCCCATTATAAGCCTGCAAATCTGCCATGTATGCGCCAAATGCCAGCAGATCACGACGTTCCAGCGCTGGCAGCATATGTGCAAGCACTATATCCCGCAAACAGCCATTAGCAGGTTTGAGCGTCTGAAATGCCCGTTTTTCTGCGGCGCCATGCACACCCACATGCACACTATCCATCACCAGCACAATCCGCCATGCGTCCGGAAAATCCAGCCGCCGCACCAGCACTGGCGCTTCTTCGGTATACGCCTTACCAGCGTCCACCAGCAATCCGCCTTGCTCAAAAGCAGCGATACCGATTCCGGAACGCCGCCCCCTACCGATCAGCCGGGCAATCTCCTGCACCTGCAGCTCAAGTCCAAACAGGTCGTTCAGAGCCGCCCCAATCGCCATCGCCAGCTGCGTGCCAGACCCCAGGCCGCTGTGGCGCGGAATCCCCCCCTGCATAGACACCTGCACAGGTGTGGTGATTTGCAAGTGATCACATACCTGCTCCAATATAGCTTGCACTTCAGCCACAGGGTGAATCATATCCCCAGGCGACAGATTCAGCATAATGCCGGGACTATCTATAGCCAAACCTACGCTACCGTAATGCCCAGGCGCTTGCAAATCATAAAACCCCATATGCAAACGTGCCGAGGTTTGGACATTCACTGTGCGCAGATAATGCGTCGACATATGTTTCCTAATCATCGAGTCATAGTATAAGGGTTGGAATTCTAGCTCAAACAAATGATTTAATCGGGTTTTAGTCTCTATTTCGCAAGGGTCTTAGGAAGCAAAGCACTTGTTAAAGTGTGATAACTTCCTGAAATGGTTAATAAAAATAGATACTACAGTCGCTCTAAAATCACAGAGGCTAAATTCAGGCAACTTGTGCGCTGTTTT
>Ga0233425_10001707_pt1 | contig 47261 bp, 40 predicted proteins | sample Watercolumn_Towu_2_FD_181712 | JGI IMG/M metagenome (GOLD analysis project Ga0233425, IMG submission 181712) | Freshwater microbial communities from Lake Towuti, South Sulawesi, Indonesia - Watercolumn_Towuti2014_140_MG | ecosystem: Environmental > Aquatic > Freshwater > Lake | place...
AACATAAGGACTTCTTCATAAATGAAATCTAAACATCCCCTTAAATTATTCTTGCTTATCGTCCTGTCTTTACTTTCGATTACCGGTTTTTCCATTATTCTCAACAAAACCTTTGGGGTGGAACCCCACTTTGAAAAAAAACCGGCCAAAGAAGATTCCGGCAATTACAAGTTTCGCCTGCCGGGGATAGTCATCTCCTATGTCAACAGATTATATGTCGACCCAGAAAGGATTAAAATTACAGAGATGATCAAAGAGGCGCTTTCCTGGGAAGAAAGAGTTTTACCGGAAGTGCTAACCGACTTTTCCGAAGAAAATCATATCGAAACGGTGACCGTTGATGACGTCTCAAAAACATTTGACCTCTCAAAAATCAATCGCCCGAAAGATATGATAGAAATGCTCCAGGAATCCCTGCATTTCATCAACAGCCGCCGCCAAACCAATGAAAACATAACCGCCAGCGACCTGGAATACACGGCGATCAACGGCATGCTCACACAGCTTGACCCCCATTCCATCATACTGCCCCCCAAAGAATTTAACGAATTCAAAATCGGCACCACCGGCAAGTTCGGAGGTCTCGGCATGGTGGTTGGAATACGGGAGGGCACGTTAACGGTAATATCTCCGATTGACGGCACACCTGCCTCAAGGGTCGGAATAAAAGCGGGAGATAAAATCATCGAGATTGACGGCGAATCCACCGTTACCATGACCCTTACAGAATCCGTAGGAAAATTGCGCGGCGATCCGGGCACTACGGTCTCACTATCGGTTTTAACCGAAAAAGCAGTGCAACCCAGGACTATCACCATGAAACGCGAGATTATCGTCATCCCCACAGTCGAATCAGCCGCGCTGGAAAACAATATCGGATATATCAAAATCAGAAACTTCCAGGACGATACCTCCCAGTGTCTTAACGAACACCTGAAACAACTGGGAAAATCTTTTGCGGGGAAAACAAAAGGATTAATCATCGATTTAAGAAACAACTCCGGCGGGTTATTGGATCAGGCAATAGAGGTGGCAGACAAATTTCTCGATAAAGGACCTATTGTATTCACCGTTGGGCCAGGCGGTCACCCGCGGGAAGCACAGGAAGCGAGAAATACCGAAATGGACGAAGCTTTTTATCCCATTGTAGCGCTTGTCGATGCCGGCAGCGCCTCGGGCGCGGAAATTGTCGCCGGGGCGCTTAAGGAAAACAACCGCGCCATAATCGTTGGAGACAGAAGCTTTGGGAAGGGGTCTGTTCAGCAGCTTATCGAACTCATGGATGGTTCGGCACTGAAACTGACTATCGCCAAATACCTTACCCCGCTGCTCACGGATATTCAATCTGTCGGCATCACCCCAGATATCAAGCTTACCCCGGCAACCGTTGCAAAAGACAACATAAACTTATTTCGCGGCTTTATCGCCCTCCGGGAAGAGGATCTGAAACAACACCTTGACGAGCATCCGAAGGGGGAAACCTCTTTCAGCGCGCTTAAGTATTTCCTGGAAACAAAGGAGAAGGACAAAGAAAAGGAACATCCGGAAATGCCGGACGAAGAGATGGGAGACCCTTACAAACTGCCTGACTTTAACACCGACTTCCATGTACTCTTCGCCAAAAAATTACTCCTGAACACAACCGTATGGCAAAGAGAAGATTTCCTGAAAAACTCTCTCCCCGTTATCCATGAAACTGCACGGCAGGAAGAAGAGAAAATTGCCCAGGCGCTTAAAAAACTTGACATTGACTGGTCAACCGGAGAGGCCGGCACAGGGACGGCAAAATCAACCGTCTCTTTCATCACAAATCCTGCGTCAGGGAAAGTTGCGGCTGGCAATAAAATGGTAATCACCGCAAACGTCTCAAACACGGGAGAAACACCCCTCTATCAACTGCGCGGCATTTCGTCCAGCAAAAACAGCGTCTTTGACAAACTTGAATTCATCTTTGGAAAAGTTGACAAAGGAGCGGCAAAGTCGTATTCCGCAACAATCGAAATTCCCAAGAATTTTCTGGACAGAGAGGATGAAATAACCATTACATTTGCAGAATTGAATAACAACATACCCCAGGACGTCAAACTGAACATCACCACCCAGGCGCTCCCAAGACCGCTCTTCGCTTATTCGTATCAAATCCTTGACAATATAAAGGACAATGCCTCCAAAAACAACGGAGACGGCCTGCTGCAAAAGGGGGAAGACATAGAACTCCTTGTATCTATCAAAAATATAGGCGAAGGTTTTTCCGAAAAGAATGTAGCTACCCTGAAAAGTCTGAGCGACAAGGAAGTCTTTGTAAAGGAAGGGAGGGTGGAAATCGGTTCATTAAAACCGGGAGAAACAAGAGAAGCCAAATTAACCTTCTTCATAAAGGACACCATCTCTTCGGGCAAATTTACTATGGATATGATCGTTTCAGATTTGACTTTCGGAACATTCCTGTCCAACAAGCTTACCTTCCCGATTGAGACGGCCAGGCCCAAAATAACGCATATTGCCGGCGCATTAAAAATAACCAGAAACAATGCCCCGCTCTATGGGGGAATGTCTTCCAACTCTGTCGTGCTGGCTACGTTGAAAGAAGGCTCCGTTTGGGAATCCGACGCAAAAAATTCGGAATGGTATCGCATACTGCTGCCGGGGAACCGGATCGGATGGGTTTCAGGAAAGGATGTTGTCGAATCAAAAACCGCAGGGGGGAAACCGGAGCCCGTCGAGTTTTTCACTCAAAAAACACCTCCGGCAATCGCCCTGAACAAGCCGCTCTCGGACATATTATTTGGAAACGAACGATTGCCGCTGTCCGCCGTCATTGAAGACGATACCTGTGTAAAACACGCTTATATCATGATCAACAACGACAAGGTATTCTTCAAATCAAATAAGTTCGCCACCTTGAAGGAACAGGCGAGGCTGGAAATCAACGCCGATATCCCCTTGAAGGAAGGTCCGAACGTTGTGACTATTATCGCACGAGACGACCAGGATCTGGTAACCACAAAATCCTTTGTGGCTACCAGAGGAATAACCGTCGCAAAGGGAACACAACAGGCGCTTCAGCAGTAGGGACACGGCGCTCCGTGCCCCTCTGAACATCAATGCGGTAATATACCCCTTGTTATACAGAACGCACGCCGGGCGTCTATTTCAGTTTCTGATAATACTCGCTCAGCACTACGGCAACTTCAGCCCTTGTAAAAGTGGGAGGCGGCGTTTGCCCCGTACTCAACAACCTGCGAACTTCCGTACCGCTTAAAATAGCATGATTGGATGAATCGTGCGGACAGGTTTTATAAGAAGCCATTCCATTGCAGGACTTGCAGTAAAACGTATGATCAAAAAACAACGGCATAATCCCTATCTCCTGCGGGTCAAATTCGTCAAAGATATAGTGAGCGTCGAACGTCCCGTAATAACTACCCACTCCCGCATGGTCTCGCCCCACAATAAAATGCGTACAGCCATAATTCTTTCTCACTATGGCATGGAAAATCGCTTCGCGCGGTCCGGCATATCGCATTGCAGCCGGGAAAACAGACAACATTACCCTGTCTTTGGGATAATACTTTTCCAGTAAAACCTCATAGCTCTTGATCCTCACATCGGCAGGAATATCATCGCTCTTTGTTTCTCCCACCAGCGGATGCAAAAGAATGGCGTCCACTATTTCCAGTGCGCATTTCTGAATATATTCATGGGCGCGGTGCACGGGATTGCGCGTTTGGAAACCGACAACCCGTCTCCACCCTCTTTTTACAAACAATTCCCTCGTTTCCGCCGGATCCAGTCTGTACTTTAAAAAATCACTTGGTTTTGCCCTGTTCAGCACGCTTACTTTGCCGCCCAGCAGATAGTCATCCATTTTGTAAACATAATCAACGCCGGGATGCTTTCTATCATCCACGCCATAGACTTCCAGCGATTCTTTCGGTTTATCGTGATGAAAAATTTCTTCCAGGTGAAGAATAGCCACCACCTCCTGCGAAGCATCTACAAGAGCAACATCTTTGCCCGGCTTAAGGCCTTCAATCTCTTCCTTCGACGCAGAGAGGGTTATAGGAATAGACCAGGGCAGCCCGTTAGACAAACGCATCTGGTCTAAAACGCCGTCATAATCCGCCTTGCACATAAAGCCTTCCAGGGGACTCATGGCACCGACGGCAATCATATCGAGGTCAGACATCTCGCGGGAATTCATCTGAATTTTTTTCATATCATAGTGCATAGCCTTATCCAGCAGCTCTTCCCGCTTTTCCACCGAAACAATCCTGTTTATCAACGTATCCCCATGAGGGGCAATATTTTTAATCATCTCCTACTCATCTCCTTTCAAACATCTCGCCTGAATAATATATTCTTCCTGACGCCCATCGGCATCCCAAACAGTCCAAATCGTTTTGTCTCGTTTCAGCCGCGCCTTCAGCGAAGACCCGCCGGAACAAATCTGAAACGGTAAACGCAGCTCAATCGCCTGCACAGGGCATTCCTTGACGCAACAGGCGCATGTCCAGCAGGCGGACTGATCGCGGATAGCAGCCTTCCCGTTCTCTTTGCGATAACACAAATCGCCGGGACAAATACGCTCACACCGCGCCTCATTCAGCCCCTTGCAGCCGTTACAAATATTTTCATCAATAAAGATGCTCATAACCGTATTACCCAAAATATATTTCTTTAGCTATACCCAAAATGGTCACAATCTGTAATTTATAAAAAACGTTGGCAAGTTCAGCACGGACAAACAGGGTTTGTCCGTGCCACCCTATCATCTTAAAATTCACATTTTATGAGCTTTTTGAAATCAGGTTGTCTTCGGCAACGACTTTAAATCTCCCCTCTAATAAGGAGGACATCTGCGAAAATAGCCTTGCGCCGAAACAAGTCAACACAACGGCCTTTCCAGCATTTGTATCTTGTCCGTTTCCTGATTATATACCGAATTTACAAATATACGCCACCGGCTGTCGTCTTTTTCGGGATAGTCCAGCCTTGTCTGATAACACGCCCATCTCGTCTCCTTGCGGTAAATCAAGTGCTCGACCAGCACCCGCGCAACGTCAACCCTGTCAACACATTCCAAAGCCTCAACCAGACTATAATTATCCACAGCCCCCAGACCCTTCAGGCATTCCTTCAAATCCTTCAGCAATCGCCTGGCCTCCAGGAGCCTCTCCTCCTGGAGCGCATAATACATGGAAACACCCCCCGCATTTTCATCCATAATCTTCTGGAGCCGTTCGCGCACTTTCTGCGGCAACAAGCCGGATTTATTGCCTAAAGGAGCAAGAACCCTTGTTTTTTCTCTGTGAATCAACTCGTCATCCGCCGTTTCCAGCAAAGCTCCTTTTATATCTTTGAGTGCGGCTGCCGCAGCAATTCGAGCCTCAACCCAGCTCCCGCTCACATATTTTTTCGGCGCTCCGCCCGCCACCTCACCGGCAGCATACAGGCCGCCAACCGTCGTCCGTCTTTCCTTGTCTATCCAATACCCTGCCTGACAATGCCCGCCAACGACAAAAGGCTCCGTTCCCGATATTTCCACAGGTCTTTTCCGAGGATTCATGTCTTTATTTGCCCACAAAACTATCACCTGAGGATTCATATTTAAAAAATCCTCTTTCAATCTTCTCTCTTCCGCTTCATTTATAACTGTCGTATCCAAATAACACGGCCCTCTGCCCGCTTTTATCTCTTCCAGGGTAGCCAGCAGCCTGTGATGCGTCAAACATTTAATGCCGCCCAAATGCTTGTAATAGAGTTCAAGATAGTCTTCACCCCGAACATTAACCTGCCGCGAACGAGCGCCTACTGCAATGGTGCCGGTCGGTGCATGAACATCCTTTACGCGCAGAGCAATAAAACGATTTTCGAGACCGGTCATTTCCGCTCCGATTCGTATGCCCATCGCATACCCCGTCCCCACATTCCACGGACAATACCACATCAGATTACGCGCCTCTCCGCTATTATTTGACCTGTATATTCCGGAAGCGCCTCCCGTGGCCACAATAACCGCCTTCGCTCTCACTACATAAAAAGTATTGTTTCGTACGCCAAATCCGAAAGCCCCGCAGACCCGCTTTCCGTTATAAATATAATTTGTAGCCACAACGCGATTCAGCACGCGGGAAGGAGTTTTTGACACAGCTTCAGCCAGAATAGGTTTCAACCGTTCTCCAAAGATACGAATGCTCCGTTTCCCCCGCTGTTTGTATACGCCATTTTCATCCTTTTCTATAGGAAGCCCCATTTCTTCCACATTTTTAACGACTTCGTTGAGACCCTGCGCTATACTATACACCAGGTCTTTCCTTATGATTCCTTCAAACTGGCGTTCCACATACGAAACATACGATTCCGGTGTCTGCCCTGGATGCAAGTAAGCATTGATCGCATTCAAACCCATGGCCAGACAGCCGCTACGCTCAATGTGCGCCTTTTCCATAATGACTACACGGGTGTCCGGAGATTTTTTATAAATTTCCACAGCGGCAAAGCACCCTGCCGCCCCCCCGCCTATAATTAATATGTCTGTATCAATGTGTTCAATATGCATAAATATTTGGTTCAAGCCGTTTAAACGGCTTGAACGATTTAAACGGCTTTGTGATTGGCAAAAAAAGCCACCGAAGGCAACCTAATTCAAATTTGAGAAAGTTTAAATGTTACTTTTATTTTGTTATCGTGTCAATTCTAAAACAGCATCCGGAAAACGAATGGAGCCCAAAGGGTGCGGGGCAATCATCCGGCATCATCGCCCCTTCTGTCTCGTACTGTTTTAAAAAAAGATATGCGGTATTTCCGGAAGGAACACTTCGTTGATGACCGAGGAATTGTTTGGGGAAATCAATCGCTCCCCGATACGGCAAAATTGAGGGAATATATAATGAGCGATAACGCCGTCATTATCTGATCAAACTGTTTTTTTTGTTCCTGTCTCTTTCACAGATGAGCCTCCCCACGGTGTTTATTGTATAACAAAAACTTACGCCCGCCACCCCTCATGCTGTCATAACAGCCGAGAGAACACACCGTTCTTTGTTCACCATAAAATAGCTGGAATTCAAGACTATATTTATTTTATGTGCATTTACCGCAAAATGTGTTTTGACGCTATGAACCATACCTCTGCGGACACTTTTAAACAACGACTCTACTTCGCTCCTCCGCTCCGGCTCTATAAAATCAAACAAAGAAGCGCCAAAAACGGTCCGTTCCTGCAATCCCGTTATTCTGAGAAAATGATCATTAAACCCAAGTATACATCCGTCATTTTTTGATAAAACCACTCCATACGCAACATTACTCAGCAAATTGCTGCAATGATCTTTTTCATCTTTGATTTGAGTATAGGCATTTTGGAGGGTAACGTTAAAACCTTTCAATTGATTATGCAGTCGGATATTTTCCAGAACAAGCCTTCTTTTCTCCAGCCCGCGGGCAATTATAATATCAAACTCTCCCGTGACATAGTCCTTTACAATATAATCGTCCGCTCCTTCCCGAATGGCCTCTACAGCCGTTTCTTCGCTGCCGCATCCTGTCGCAACGATAATACACACCTCCTGATTGTCTTTCCGGCAACTCTTCAGCACATCAATACCGCTCATTCCCGGCATAACAAGGTCAAGCAGCATTACCGAAAATCTTTCCACACTCAACTGTTTCAAGGCAGACTCCCCATCCCCCACCGTTATCACACCATATCCTTTTTTTTCAAACAAGCTCTTATAGAGCTTACAAACGACAGGACTGTCGTCGACTATTAACGCCTTCTTTTCCGTGTCCATCCTTATAAAGGTTTGAGGTTGAGAATCCCGTCGTTTGCCCGCCAAACCCTTTCCTCCGATTTTATTTTGTCAATAACTCTATATTCTTAATACATATTTCCCTTAATTGTTTTGCCGAAAACACCCCATCGATCATGCATACATCATCATTTGAATCTGCCCCGAACATCCGGATTACGTTTTTATATTCTTTAACGGCTTGTTCAGCGCGCTTGTTGTCTTTATAAATATTTCCCAGATAATAATGCGATAACACCGATTTCTCATCCAGATATACTGCCTTTTTAAATGAAGAAAACGCCTTCTCTTTTTCTCCGATTTTATAGCATACGCATCCTATCAACACGTACGCGTCTGCATATAAATCATTGATCACCAGGGCATCTTCGCCCTTTTTCAACGCTTTATCATACAAACCCATATTTGCATACAGCCTCCCCGCCATTACATGGGCGTTTATATTCCCACTATCGACCTGAAGCATTTCTTCAACATCATTCAGCATTTCTTCATAATTCTCCGCTTCTGCCGGATGTACCCCCTTCTGCGCCAAACATGATGTTCCCGGCACACCAGACACAGTCTCCCCTTCTTCAACTTTCCTGCCGGAGACAGGATAAAGAGAAACCGGCCTGCTCCTCGTTACAATAATCGTCCGGCCTGTGTCTCGTAAAAACGGCCTTCCGCCTTCCCTCCGGGGCACCGAAGCAGCAACTTGTTTTCCCTTATCAGCAAACGTGCTGCTATTCCTTTGCCGAATGCCTGCAACATTGGAGATACTTACCGGAGGGGAAACCCCGTAGCCGTCATTCTTCCTGTAAAAAAACACGCCGGCAACTTCCTCCAGGCTGAATTTATCGGAAATTTGCCAGAGAGACTCGGAGTGCCCCAGGAACAGGCATCCGTCCGGAGCCAGAATATCATAAAACTTCTGAATAATATCTCTCACCGTCTCCAGTCTGAAATAAATAATTACGTTTCTGCAAAAAATAACATCGAAACCTTCTTTCTTCTGGGGTAATAAAGGCTCCACCAGATTTACCGAATCAAAACGCACATACTGCTTTACAGAATCGCACAAATAATACCGTCCGTCCTTTTGAGTAAAATACTTAGACACCATCGTTCCATCCGTTGACCGCATACTACCCTTGCCGTACATACCTTCTTTTGCCTTTCTTAATGCCTCCCCGCTAATATCCGTAGCATAAACAGAAAAACGAATCTCTCCGGGATGAAATGCTTCGAGGACGGCCATCGCCAGAGAATACGGCTCTTCTCCCGTAGCGCATCCCGCACTCCATATTTTTATTTCTTCCCCTTTCTTTTTTTTTATCAATTCAGGCAAAATGTTTTTCGTCAGCGCCGACAACTGCCTTTGATCTCTGAAAAAAAATGTCTCTTTAATCAATACGAGATTTAACAGTTCGCCAAACTCTTTCTCCCCCGACAAGACATCCAGAATCCTCGAATAATATTCATCATAATCCGTTACGCCAAGAGACTTCATGCGGCTATCCAGACACATCCGCAAAGCATTCTGCTTGCCGTCTTCAATATATATGCCCGTACGGTTTTCGATATACCGGCAAAATGTATCAAAATCCGCTTTCGATAATTCTTTCTTCATCTCTCCCCCAGAGACAGTTCCTGTTATCTGCAAACATACACGACCGCTTCCCGATGTATACAAACCGCATCAGCAGGCAAAACAGCAACACGCAGATTACAGAGTACACACCCGGTTTCTCCCCCCATCTTTAGCCTTATACAACGCCTGATCCGCCTTGCGTATTAAATCCTCTATATTTTTTATATCTGCACAGGGCGATGCGGAAGCGCCGATACTGACCGTGCACCTGATAGCGCCAGGTCCATTGCCAAAATCGTATGCCGCCACTTCACTTCTTATTCTTTCCGCCATGGCAGCACCGTCTTTCATTGTCGCTTCAGGCAAAATAACGGAAAACTCTTCCCCTCCATACCGCCCTACAATATCATACGATCTGATATTTTTTTTAATAATCTGAGCCAGTTTGCACAATACATCGTCACCCTTTAAGTGTCCGTGCGTATCATTCACCTTTTTAAAAAAATCCAGGTCGATCATTAAAAAAGTAAGCGGCAATTTATGTCTTTCCGTTCTGGCATATTCTTCACACAAACGTTCATACAAAAATCCATGATTATAAATGCCCGTCAAACTATCCGTAATTGCAACTTTCTTTATCTTATTATAAAGCCACGAATTTTCTATAATAACGTACCCCTGCTTTATTACCGTCCTGAAAAAATCTGCGTCTTTTTTATCAATTCTGTCCGTGCTGCTATTTGCCAGTACGATTAAACCGCCCAGTTTATTGGCATATTTGACCGGCACATCAAAAAACCCTATTTTTACCTGTTCGGCAGATTCGCCCGATTGTTTAATTTTGTTGTCGTCGTCATAAATCGTCATCTCGCGGGACGAACTCAAATACACATCATTCTCTTTCAAATACGCCTTTACATACCCCTGCAATTTACCCAGATATTGCCTGCTGACAGTGCGATTAATCTTATAAAAGCACTCGACACACTGTTCTTCAATGGTTACGATCACCGCCACATTAAAATCTATGATTTTTGCGAGCGTGTTTATTACAACATCCACGACACCTTTGTAATTTTCGATACCCTTCTCAATCAGGGAATTCATTTCGTTTAATACGGTGGCTTCAAACAGTTTTTTATCAAGCAGGTCATTTACCTTAGAAACGATATCAACAGCGCTAATCAGTGTATTTTCCCTGATAAGCGACTTTGTATGGCTGGTGCGAGGCCTTTTTTGCAAAAGGTTTTCTATTGTCGCCACCAACGTTGCCTGCCCAAACTCCTTTGACAAATAAAAATCTGCGCCGGTCTGAATGCCCCAATATTTATCGCTCGTCTGGTCTTTTGCCGTCAACATAACAACAGGAATATGACATGTTTCAGGATCGGACTTTAGCAAGCGGCAGGTCTGGAATCCATTCATCCGGGGCATTATCACGTCCAGGATAATCAAATCCGGGCGATCCCGAAAGGTCTTTTCAATCGCCTCAATTCCATTGCTGGCTGTAATCGTCGAGTACCCGCTATTGTTCAGAAACTTACACATAAACTCCAAAACCAACGGACTATCATCTACAACCAAAATACATTCCTTCATAGAAAAACTCCTGATACTTTTCCCTGGTTCCGCTCCAGTTCAAGCTGAACCATTAGCCATAATAACTTTAATGATTTTTATTAATATTTTTCAGTGTGTATATAATGTCTTCCAGCGACAGAATTTTATCCGCAGCGCCTCTTTCAATCGCAGCTTTAGGCATGCCAAAAACGACACATGATTCTTCCGATTGAGCAATAGTAGCGCCCCCGCTGCTTTTCATATATCCCAGGCCTTCCGCACCATCCACACCCATCCCTGTCAGCAACACCCCAACGGCATTTTGCCGGTATACCCCGGCAACGGACTTAAACAGCATATCCACAGACGGTTTTACGCCGTTTACTTTTTCGCCATTCATCAATTCTATCCTTTGGAAATTATTTATTACGGTATGAAAGCCATCCGGCGCAACCAGTGCCTGCCCTTTTTCAATCTTTTCGCCTTCCTGAGCAATCTTAACCTTCATTTTGCATGAACTCCCAAGCCACTCCACAAAGTTTTTAGTGAATCCTTCCGTCATGTGCTGAACAATCAGTATCCCCGCATTATAATCACCCGGCAGACTGTTTAATATCTGCTTCACTACCGAAGGCCCTCCGGTGGATGCGCCTATAGCAACAATTTTATAATTATCGTGCGTTAAAAAATGCGCAGTTTCCTTGCGCCTGGGAAAATCCTTTGCCTTTCCCTTCAAGTGGGTGATTACCTTCGCTTTTGCAACCAACTTTACCCTTCTAATGAGTGCGCCGCCCATTTCAGTCCATTGCTCATTTGGCAATGCAGACGGTTTTTCCATGACATCCACAGCCCCGGCAGCGATTGCATTAAAGGTTGTGTAAATCCCTTCCTTGTCCACAATCGACGAAAGAATCAGAATCGGAGTCGGGCAATATGCCATAATCTGTTCGGTAGCTCCAAATCCGTCCATAACAGGCATTTTAATATCCATAATAACAACGGCGGGCTTTAGTTTCTGCACCAAGTCCACAGCTTCCCGGCCATTTCCTGCTTCACCAATCACACAAATACCGCTGTCGCCTTCCAGTATCTTTCTCAAGACTGCCCTGATAAGACTGGAATCATCCACAATCAATACCTTAATTACATCGGACATAAAACGACCTTTCTATGAACAATATAAGCGAAGAATACCCCGCTCGGTTGCGATTGGGAATGAAAATCTCCTGAATTTTACGTTATTTCCCTATCAGCTTTTTTATCGTACCCAACAGACTGCTCTGGTCAAACTCCTTTTTTACAATATAGGCGTCTGCACCCACCTCTATTCCCCGCCGCTTATCTTCCGTTGTTTCCCGCGCAGTTACAACAATAACCGGAGTTTCTTTGAGTTTTTTATCTTCCTTAATCTTCTGCGTCAGTTCAAACCCATTCATTCTCGGCATATCAACATCGGTTACCAGCAAGTCGTAATCCTTTGAATACAACTTGTCCAACGCATCAATGCCATCTATTGCAACATCCACTTCGTAACCGGCGTTTATGAGGATATTCTTCTCTAACTCCGCAGTAATCATAGAGTCTTCGGCAATCAGAACCAGGCTCTTTTTGTCCGCATCTTTTACCGCATTCGGAACCACTTCCGCTGCCAACACTTTAGCCATGTCCTTCACCTTGATCAGCTCCTGCATATTTAAGATCAATACGACCTCTCCGGTCCCCAACGTTGTGACACCAGAAAAAAATTTCGGTCTTTTCAGATAGCCTTTAAATTCGCGGAAAACCACTTCTTTTTCATGTAAAAATTCATCAACAGCAAAGCCGACCCTTTTCCCCTCAGACCTCGAAACGATAACCGGAATATTCTTTCCATCCGTTTTCTCCTCTTTTCCCAGAGCAAAAACATCAGACACCCAGACAAGAGGTATAGTTTGTCCTTCAACAAAAGCCGAGTCTTTTCCTTCCAATGTTTTTACATCCTTCCGGTATACAAAAACAATACGTTCAATCACGCCGGAAGGAATTGCAAAAGTCGCAGTGCCGACACGCACAATCAGTACATACATTAAGGATACGGTTGCGGGCACCCTCAAAATAAATTTCGTGCCGCGCCCCTTATCCGATTCGATAGCCAAAGAGCCATTCAGCCTGTCCACGACCGTTTGTACGACATCCATACCAACGCCTCGCCCAGACGTATCCGTTATAATTTTACTGGTCGTAAATCCCGGTATCAGAATGAGTCTGTAAATTTCCTCATCAGGCAGATATTTATCTTTGCCGCCATTTAAGAGGCCATTACTGACCGCCGCTTCCTTTACGGCCTCTTTATCAATACCTTTTCCATCATCCTCAACAGTAACCAAAACATCTCCGCTATCCTGCTTCGCGCTCAACACTATAGTTCCTGATTTTTTCTTTCCCGCAGACAACCGTACAGCCGGTTCCTCAATGCCGTGGTCTACTGCGTTTCTCAGCAAGTGCACTATCGGATCTTTCAGCATCTCAATGATTGTATTGTCCAATTCAACCTCTGAACCGGAAATCCGGAGATCCGCTTCTTTACTGAATTGATCCAAAAGGTCTCTTACAAGACGGGGCGCAAGGTCAAAAATTGTCGAAATAGGCTGCATACGCATAGACATTACCTGCTGACGAACACCTTCCATAACAGCATCGAACCTGACAATCTCCGCCTCGTAAGTGTCCGATAATTTCATCATTCCTTCCAGCGCTTCCTTTTCTGCAGTACTATATCTCATAACTACCCGACGGAGGTCATTATCTTCCAAACCCTGCCCAACCAGAGCGGAATCTTTTTCAGTCTTTAACATCATTGCCTGTTTTGCGTACCGACCAAGCCTTATGATATCATCGTGTTTTTGATGGAAAGACATCTGTATCATAATCAGTTCCACCAGAGAATTATAGAGTACTTCGACCTTATTCAGTCCGATGCGCACCGTTTTTTGACCTTCCCGTGCACTCTTTTTCTTCCCGGCATCTTCATTCACGGATTGAGTCCCAAAAACCTGCGTTCCATTTCCCGCCGCAGCTTTACTGCCTTCCGGCTCAAAGGCAAAAGGTTCTGACTGTTCAAGCATCCCTCCGGACAGAACTTTATCAACTTCAAGCTGTGACAACTCCCTTTCTGTGCCGCCCGCTCCAACTTCTTTCAATACAGCATCAATCCGACAGCATATTTCGTTACCCGCCCTCGTTTCCTTTCTATCCTTGAGTTTCATCTCAACCAGACCCGCAATCACATCCAACGCCTGAAACACAACAGTATAAATATCCTTCGCCGGCTGCAGACGACATTCCCTGATCTTTACAAATATATCCTCCACCTTATGCGATACGGCTACGATATCGGCAAAACCCATCATTCTTGCCGTACCCTTTAAGGTATGCGCCTCGCGCAAAATCTCTTTAAGTAATTCTGCATTTGCCGGATTTTTTTCAAAATCCAAAATGTACCGATTCAACTTCTGTATCCTGTCCCTGTTTTCATCGGCAAATTTAGGAACAAATGCCTCTATATTAATTCCACCGTTCATATTTATTCACGCAATAATCCTACGAAATACCCTTTTCTCCGCCCAAAACCAGCCGTTATACTACTATTTCTTCGCCTCGCCGCAACCATACATTTCTTTACAATATTCCGGAACATCCAGCATTAAAGCCAGTCCGTCATTTATACGAAACACCCCTTTAAAAAAATTTCCGGACATCCGTTTCAAGGCAAAAAGGGGAATGGCGGCAATATCTCCCTCCGATATGCGGTATACATCAACTACCTCACCAACGACAACAGCACATTCATACCCATTAGCATGCAAAACAACATATTCAACCCAATCCTTTTCATTCCCCGCATTCCCTGAGACCGCAGCAGGGAAAATATTTTTCCCAAAATCAATCACAGGCAGATTTTTATCATTGCACTGTTTGACATACCCCGCTACGACAGGAGCGCTTTCGCCACTGCCCGATACAATGTCCCTTGTCACTGTGTGTACATACCTCGTTTCAATGCCAATACATATCAACCCTATTTTCATTACAAGGACATCTATCATGCTCTATCGTATTGCTCTGCAAAAACTTTTTATGGTTATCTTCGATCTGGGCTGTGCCGCTCTATGTTTTGAACTTTTTTGCTATTTCCCTGAAATTATCCGCCAGTTTATTTAATTCAGCAACGGCAGCGGCAGATTGCTTTAGTCCGTCGGCTGTTTGTTTTACAACCGCAGACAGCTCTCTCATCGTTCCCGCAACTTGTTCTGTTGCGCTTTTCTGCTGTTGTGTTGCCATAACAATCTGCTTTGAGGCGTCAGTCGTTTGCTTTATCAGACCCAAATTCGACTCAATAGACTGCCCGACCTTCTGGACTACCTCGACACCCTTTTCCACGTTTTTCACACTTTGCTCTGTAGACAAAACAGCGGTATTGGTTGAAGTGAGGATTTCCGAAACGACCGTTTTGATTTCTTCCGCAGACGACTTTGTTCTCTCTGCAAGCCTTCGCACTTCTGCCGCCACCACGCTGAACCGTTTGCCAAATTCTCCCGCCGCAGACGCTTCAATCGAGGCATTCAACGCCAGCAAATGCGTTTCACCTGCAATTTCCTTAATAATCCCCAGCACCTCACCTATTTTCTGGGACTTTTCACTCAGCAAAATTATCTTGTTTGCACTGTCTTTTGTTACTTCCTTGATTTTTTCCATAATACGGATGGATGTCGAAACCGACTCCATTCCCTCATATCCAGTGTCCTCCGTATCCATGGCAACTTTTTCCACAGATTCGGCATGTGTAGCGATATTTTTTGCAGAGGTAGAAAGCTCTTCTACCGTTGCCGTTATTTCAGTAATGGAGGCGGCCAATTCGGATGTACCGCTTGATTGTTCCTCAGAACTGGACAATATTTCCATCGAGGAAGTGGAAATATGCCCAATTGCATCCTGCAACTGATCGACAAGCAAACGCAGATTTCCCACCATGGAATTGAATGCATTTATCAAGACGCCGATTTCGTCATGTCTCGATGCCTTCACATCCTGTTTTAAATTCCCGCCAGCAACCTCCTGTGAAACCAGAATCAGTTCCCGAACCGGCTTCACTATCACCTGTGAAAAAAACACGGCAACAATCGTCACCAGAAATCCTGCGGACAAACCAACCCACACAATCCTCCATGCAAGGGCTTTTACCGGAGCAAACGCTTCAGAGACATCAATCTCGGCGAGAACAGTCCAATCAAACCCAAATTCCCTGAATATTTCGTCCCCCATTGACGCACCAACAACCAAAATACCCCTGTAGTCAGGATATATACCCGTCATCACCTTTCTATGCCTCTGGAACAACCTTACAGGTTCCGTATCAACTTTCTGGCTGAAAACAGCGCCTTCGATAAATCTTGACTTTGTAATCATATAACCCTCTTTACCGACGATATACACTTCGCCGGATTCACCCATTCCTTCTCTATTACCCGTAATCTCGTTGAGTTCCGTTAAATCGTACCGATTCACCAGAACGCCTAACATTTCTTTATCCGTTTTTGAAATTAACGGGGCGGATGCCAGGATAAAACCTCTTTTTTCTTTTTCAGAATAACAATCGACCACATATACGCCTTTTTTCCCTTCGATAAAAAAAGAAGTGTCTGATTTGTCTGTCCCCACGCTGTCTTTATTCGAAGAAGCAATCACTTTGCCTTCGAGACTTACAATAAAGACTTCGTTGCATTCCGAATCAAGGGGTTTCTTATTTTCAAATATATACACGCTTAATTCTTCTGACAATTGCGCCGCATCCTGCCCTCTTTGATTTATTTTTTTAAGCGTATCCCGAATAAAACCATCCGAGCTGAAATCCAGCGCACGCCCCGCTTTTGCTCTCAAAGAAAGCATAATTGATATTTCCCTCGACTCTGCAACCGTCGTAAGATTATCCAAAAACTGATTCTTTATTGCTGACTTGCCTGACGAATAACTCATATACCCAACAACGGCTATTGGCACAAGCGAAACGGCCAGAAACAGCAGTATTAATTTGGCTTTCAGACTTTTGCGGATAATGTTCGCCATTTTCCACTCCTCTTTAACCGTAAATATTGTTTATGTCTTAAACTGTCTGACGACTTCCTTAAAATCGTCTGCCATTTTATTCAGTTCGGCAACTGTCGCCGTTGTTTGTTTTAAACTTAATGCTGTTTGTTTCACAACGTCAGAAATTTCTCTCATGGTTCCCGCCACCTGAGCCGTGGCGCTCTGCTGCTGCTGAGTTGCCATTACGATCTGCCGGGAGGCGTCCGTAGTCCTCTCTATCAGATTCAAAATAGATTCGATGGACCGTCCCACCTTTTGCACCACATCCACTCCTTTTTCAACGTTTTTCACACTCTGTTCCGTGGACAAAACAGATTCATTGGTTGAGACCTGAATCTCGGAAACAACATTCTTGATCTCTTCAGCAGACGCCTTTGTGCGTTCTGCAAGCCTCCTTACCTCAGACGCCACCACCCCGAACCGTTTGCCAAATTCACCTGCCGCGGAAGCTTCAATAGAAGCGTTCAAAGCCAGAAGATGTGTTTCCCCCGCTATTTCCTTGATGATTCCCAGAACATCTCCGATTTTCTGTGATTTCTCACTTAATGAAAGAATTTTATCCGCGCTGTTTTTCGTAACCTTCTTAATCTCTTCCATAATATGGACGGACTCTGATACGGATTCCATCCCCTGCTGTCCTGTCACCTCTGAGTCCTCTGCTATTTTTGCGACAGATTCCGCATTCATTGCAACCTGTTTCGCCGAGCTGGAAAGCTCTTCCATAGTCGCAGTAATTTCGCTCACGGAAGCCGATAATTCCGTTGCGCCGCTTGATTGTTCCTCAAAACTGGACATCATCTGGGAAGAAGCGGAGGCAATACGTACAATCGATTCCTGACACTGTCTGATCAGGGAGCGCAAACTATCACCCATCACATTAAAAGCGCTCGCAAGGTCTCCCCTGGCATCCACACTTGTCGTAAGGTCTCCCCGGGAAATAACCGCTGCCTGTTCTGCAAGCAGTCTCATATTTCTTACCATTCCGTTAAACATATTTATTAAAACGCCAATCTCGTCGTGGCATTGAATCTTCACCTCCTGGTCAAGTTTGCCTTCGCCGATATGCCTGGCAACCGCAATGAGTTCCCTCACCGGCTTTACGGTGGCCAACGCAGAAAACACAGCAATAAAAATTACCATAACCGCCGTTGCCGATATAAGAATAATCTGATTCAGCCTGTTAACCCGCAGCGGCATAAACGCCTCCTTTTGGTCTATCTCCGCAAGCAGCATCCAGTTTGTATATTGAACAGGATGCCACGAACCTATTACGGGAAAATTCCTGTAGTCATTATAAACAGCAACACCGCTCCTGCCAAGCAGCCCTTCGTTCACTCCGAAGGTATCGACTCTGGTTTTGAGTATGGCGTCCCTCGCAAATCTGGACTCGGAAACCATGAGTTTCTCTTTGTTTACAAGATACGTCTCGCCTGACTCCCCCAGCCCTTCACGGTCAGACAGCATATCATATATTCTGTCCATATCCATTTCTACAATTACACACCCTATAAACTTTTCCTGGAGGTCACGGCAAGGCGTTATTACATATATGAGATTTTTCTCTGCAAATTTATTGTAAAACAAATCGGTAAAATGGGTTTTTCCCATGCCCGTTTTAAAATATGTCTCTTCTGAAATATCCAATCCTATTTCTTTTTTGTGCCCGGAACACGTCAACATTATCTTCCCCTCGGCAGAAACCAGCATAATATCATCGTACCCTTTTGCAACCCTGCTTCGGTTGAAATGACCCTCCGCTCTTTCAAACAACGCATTAAAATCAGGATCAGACCTGTCCTTCTTTTCAAAAGATATACGCCGCAAAACCTCTATTGCTATCCAATTTGTCGCAAAGGTTTCCGCATCAACCTTAACTGCTTCCAGTTTTTCATTTAAAAACAGAGAACGCGTCTTTCCGACAGCCATCAGTTTCTCGCAAATACCGGCATACGTTGCAGAAGATATCGTTCGCTGCGCCGCAAAAGACGTACATAAAATCGGGACAAGCGTCACAACGAGAAGAACAATGATAAGATTTTTTGTTAATTTCAGGCGCTGAATGATTTTTACTTTAATCAGAACAAATAGGGCTACATTAAAAGCCAATATAATGGCAAGCGGAATCACAAGACGCCAATACATATCAGACATAGATTATTTCTCCTGTTTATATAACAGTTTTTCAATATCGAGAATACCCATTAAGCCGCACCGTGTCTGTGCCTGCGCTTTGATATATTCACCCATTGCGCTGCTCAAAGTAGACAGAGGAATTTCTAAATCTTTCTTCATTATGTCAAATATATCTATTACCTCGTCACAAAAAACTCCCACAGGGCCTTCAGCGGTTTTTACCACAATAATTTTACTATTTTCCGTTGAACCTGCCGTCCCCATAGCAAGCAACACCTTCAAGTCCACAACACACAGTATTTCTCCATGAAGATTCATTAATCCCATTATATGTGAAGGCGTGCCGGGAATAGGGGTTATCTGGAAAGGTTTCGCAACTTCCTTTACCTTATTTACCTCAATACCATATATCTCTTTTTCCAGCCGTATTCCTATAAACTGAAATATCTCTGCATCTGCTTCTTTTCCTTCCGGGATATCCTGAATTATATGACTTCTCTTATCACCCATACAAACCTTCTCCGTACAATCTCTCGCAAAATCCCTTTTGATGAAACAATCCGGAACACATCTGCACGCCACCGGAATTAGCCAACGTGAAAGTAACTAAATCCCATCCAAGCTCTCAAACTATAATAGCAGATAATAACACCAGAACTCCCCATAAAATCTAAATTTATAACAATTCCAACTTATTTTTGCAATCGGAAAAGAATTTGACTTGTTTTTTGAAATTTAATAGATTAGTGGAATCAGTATCTATTAATTAAACAGCCTGACGGTATATTTTTATGTTAACCGACACAAAAACACCCTCAAACAATTTGACAAACAAACTCCAGCATCTCGTAGGAAAGGAAAATGTACTCTGCACTCTGGAGGAGCGGATATGCTACTCCTATGACGGAACCAAGCAGAAACGCATACCGGACGCGGTTGTCCGACCTTGCTCTACGCAACATGTAGCCAAAGTCCTGCAATTTGCAAACACACACAAGATACCCGTTTATCCCCGTGGCGCTGGTTCATGCCTGACTGGTGGAGCGATTCCCCTGCATGGCGGAATTGTCCTTGACCTCACCCGAATGAACAAAATACTGGAGATCATTCCGGAAAACCTTACGGCAACGGTGGAACCGGGTGTTGTCACACAAACATTGCAAAACGAAGCAGCCAAGCACAAACTCTTTTATCCTCCGGACCCTGCAAGCGCAGCGTTTTCAACCATAGGCGGCAATGTAGCCGAATGTTCCGGCGGGATTACCGGACTGAAGTATGGCGTTACAAGAGACTATATCCTCGGACTTGAAATTGTGCTTGCTGATGGGAGTGTCATTCATACAGGCCGCAAGACCATCAAATGCGTTACCGGCTATGATCTTACACGCTTATTCGTAGGATCGGAAGGCACTCTCGGTGTCTTTACACAAATTACGGTAAAATTACTTCCCCTTCCTGAAACGGTCGAAACACTTTTGGGGTTTTTCAGCTCTTCCCAAGATGCCGTGAAAACTGCAAACCAGATCATCGCAAACAACCTTCTGCCGAGAGCTCTTGAATTTATCGACAAATCAAGCATAGACTGTGTTAAGGGCTATAAGCAGGAAATGCGGATACCTGATGCAGCCCGCGCAATACTCCTTATCGATGTTGACGGGGAAAAAACCAGCGTCAGGACACAAATGTCTCTCATAGAAAAAATCGTCACGGGGAACAATGCGCTGGATGTTATTCCTGCAAAGAACCCGAAAGAACGCGAAATACTCTGGGAGGTAAGACGCGCAATATCTCCGGCGCTTTATACGATAGCGCCACATAAAATCAACGAAGATATCTGTGTCCCGCGATCCAGGATATTAGAAATATTACACCGAATAGACAATATCCACGCCAGATACCCGTCACTAAAAGTTGCCAGCTTTGGGCATATTGGAGACGGCAATATACACGTTAACATTCTCTATGACGGGGCAGAACAACAGCAACTATTGGCAGAAAAAATGATTGAAGAAATCCTCCGCAACACAATCGAACTTGGAGGCACAATTTCCGGAGAGCACGGCATTGGCAATGTAAAATCAAGGTACCTATCGCTGGAAATACCGGACAAAGAGCTGCAGATCATGAAAGATATCAAACGGCTCTTAGATCCTCTGGGCATATTAAATCCCGGGAAAATATTTTATAACGATTAATATCACTTCACTTATTACTATCTGTAAAACAGGGAAAACTACCGTTAATTTAAAAAAAGGAGACCTTTGGTTATGTCGTTATCAAGAATCGCAAGAGAAGTAAAAACGTCTGCAACTCTCGCCATCACAGCGAAAGCAAAACAAATGAAGGCAAAGGGAATTGACGTTATCAGTTTTGGGGCAGGAGAACCGGACTTCGACACGCCCACAAATGTCAAAAACGCCGCTATTAAGGCCATTAACGATGGACATACAAAATATACCCCAACCTCAGGCACACCTGCTCTCAAAGAAGCTATATGTGAAAAATTACTCAAAGACAATCAATTGGAATATACCCCGTCACAGATTATCGTATCGGCAGGAGCAAAACAGTCCATTCTTAACATCGTGCTTGTGTTATGCGACAAGGGAGATGAGGCGATAATTCCCGCGCCTTACTGGGTAAGCTATCCGGAAATGGTGACAATGGCCGGCGCCACCCCCGTTTTCCTGAAAACCACTGACAAGGAAAATTTTAAACTCACGAAAGAATCCCTTGCCAAAGTAATCACACCGAAATCAAAGGTGCTCTTCATGAACAGCCCCAGCAACCCAACAGGGATGGTTTACACGGAAAAGGAACTCAAGGAAATCATCGGATTTGCGGTCGGAAAAGGATTATACGTCATCTCGGACGAAATTTATGAAAAAATCGTATACGATGAGGCGCAGCATTTTAGCCCGGCATATATCAGTGAAGAGTGCTACAAAAAAGTTATTACGATAAATGGATTTTCAAAGGTGTACTCCATGACCGGCTGGCGATTGGGCTATGCGGCAGGGACGGAAGAAATCATTAAGGCAGCAACAAACATTCAGGACCACACCACTTCCGGGGCAAACTCAATCACCCAAATGGCGGGAATTGAAGCTCTCAAGGGAAACCAGGACGCAGTATCCATGATGGTTCGGGAGTTTAATAAACGTAGGAAATACATGGTTACACGCCTTAACAATATAAAGGGTGTATCATGTGTGCTTCCCAAGGGTGCATTTTATGCCTTTCCCAAGGTATCGGACTTATGGGGGAAAAAGCTTGGCGGGCAGACGGTAACAAACTCATTTGACCTGGCGAACATATTACTCGATAAGGCTCATATCGCCGTTATCCCGGGAGAACCCTTTGGAGCGGATGATTATATACGATTATCGTATGCCACTTCTATGGAAAATATCGAAAAGGGCATTGACCGCCTGGAAAAGTTCTTGTGTGATTAGTTGTCCAAAAATACAAAGGGCAGGCCGAACGGCCTGCCCTTTGTTCTACAAAATCTTTTAAAACGTCACTTTATTCCACAAGGCAATGTTCACCTTCGTGTTTACATGCTGCTTTGTCAACATCACCCGGTTTTCTCTTCCAGCCAAGGAGTAAATCGGTATACTCACCATGTTTCCAGAAATCGTATGCCTTGTGTTTTATTCCAACCCGATCTTCAAGCGCCTTTATTCGTCTTAAACGGCTTGCCTCCGCTTTAATCTGCACAAGCCAGCGATCCTGCAAAAACGCCCCCTTGCCATAGGTAGCCCCGTACATAGCTCCATGCGCCATCGCTTTGTATACGGCATTTGTTATATACACGAGCATTTCAAAGGATATGCGTTCAACATCGGAAACGTTGTACATTCTCCCTTCTCCGCCCAAGAGGCTAAAGGTATAATGGCCTGCATAATCAGGCGCCAAATCACCCGGCATCGGATCCAACATGCCTTCGTTGTAAAGATCCACGACAATCTTCATTGCCTCACGCCATTTGGTAAAGCTGACCTTTACCGCCTCATCCATCGCCTCGAGTTGGTCAGCAGCAAATCTTGGAGAATGACACCCCTTGCAGGTATTGATCCAGTTCTGTCTGGATTCCTTGAATTTAGGAGCGCCGCGATCTACAAGGTCCGTTCCCATGTGACTGTTGATTGTAGAGGCTTTTTGTGCGTTGTGTTCGCCGTCTTTCATGTGACAATATGCGCAGGTAGGGGTCTTATAGTTCTCTGGTTTCATCGGTTTCGTCCAATCCCAGGAGTCCTGCTCCGCCTCATATATCATTCCGTGATACGATTCTCTATACATCTCATACTCATAATGATCCAAACCCGTATGGCAAATGCCGCAGTTGTTGGGTTTTCTGGCCTCTGCCAGAGAGAAATCGTGTCTGGTGTGGCAACCGTCACACCGGTTCTCGGCAATACCGTGACAGGCAGCACACCCGGTAACCTCAGCCGCCGGCTTTGCTATCTGCCATGGAGTTTCGACCGCACTGATATGGAATGCATACGTGTGGGAACCAAGCTTACCGCCAAGATGTCCCCCTTTTTGCTCAGGATGACACTCACCGCAGTGCTTCCAGGAAGGCATATATAGTTGCTGATGGTTATTCCCATGACACTTGTCGCACCCGACAACTCCTTTTTGAGTTACGGCATGTTTGCTTTTTTTCCACTGAGCAACAATGCCCGGAGTCTGCACCGTATGACATAGCAGACATTCCTCATGTTTAAACTCACCGGAAACTGTCAGGTTCGGCGTGTAATAATGATCGGGATCATACCACTTAATAACCGGCAGAAAACTAAATAATTTCCCGAATTTGCCTTCACCCGGCAGTACTTGTTCCGGAGTTGTATATGTTGCAGTCAGACCGCCGGGATATGAATCGCCTGAATTATCAGGGCCTACTTTCCTTCCAGTCAATTCAGAAATTATCTGCTGAATGGTTCTTTTATCCGTCGGATAAGCAGTTGCTTCTTCTTTTGTTGTCACAGGGCACGTTTTTGTTTTTTCCGGCGCAACGGCAGCTTCCTGCTTCACTTCTGTTTTTGGTTTCTCAACCGTTTCTTTTTCTTTCTTTTCTGGAACAGCGACTTGTTGTTTTGCTTCCTCTTTTGGCTCAGCAGCGGCTTTCTCTTCTGCCTTTTTCTCCTGTTGGGGTGAAGTCCTTTGTCCTTCAGAAACAGCCGGTTTTTTCTCTAATTCCTTTTTTGCCTCCCGGACGATTTCCTTTTCAGCTTTTTCCTGAGAAACGGGAGCAATCTGCTGTTCTGCTGCAGCGGGAGTCGCACCTTTCCCTTTTTCCGTATCAGCAGCCTTTTCCGACGTCTTTACGGCTGAAGCCGTTTCGTCTTTTGCGCTAATATTCGTACAATTATACCAGGACAAAGCTGCAACAATTAAGACACAGGCTGCCACTGAGATGCAACGTTTTATCTCTTTGGCCATAACCGTTTTTCCCTCCTTAATAAGTATTCCCATAAGATTCCATACAAGACTGAAACCATCCGGCGCTTGTAGCTACTTAACTGTTATTTTTTTACGATTTCCACTCTCCAGACATTGGGGCCTGTTTCGACATATTTCCAATCCAATTGCCCCGTACGCTCGGCATCCAATTGATATTTTAACGGCTTGGGATCGTGATCGTTTACCAAAATCATCATCTCGCCTTTTTTAAGGCTGTCAAACGTATTAAATATTTTCGGATGTCGCTCTCTTGGTACAATATTTCTTACGTCCAATATGACCGGCTGTGCCATGTTCTTATCCGCTCCTTTAGTCTAGTCCACTTGTTTTTAATTTACACTAATAGCCAGAACAACCATTCGTTCCACACATTTCATTCCACGCGACGAACCTTCCGGCGCAATAATGATCATCTCCTTCTCCATGTCAATCTTTCGATCGTCAAGCGTAAAAACCCCTTTGCCTTCTTTGACGTAGAAAATGCCTACGCTGTGCCCTTCGTGGGGAGGAATTTCCTGCCCGGACTCCATGCAAATAAGGGGCATTTTTACCTTTGGCGAGGCATAAAGGATATTTGGAATGAAGTGCTCTTTGTTGAATTTTATTTTTTCATTTACTTTAATGGTATCCAAAGCTTATTTATTAACCTCCTGTTTTGCCGCTTCGTTTAACTCTTTTACAAATTTGTCAACATCCGTATTATGCATCATACAGGCAAGATTTATATCCTCTTTGCCAAAAGAAGGGCAATCGAAACATCCCTTTCCAAAATATTTTGTAAAAACTGCTTTCGTCGCAGGATATTTCTTCGTTACCTCGCCGGTAGTCCATTTTTTAGTAATGAGACTTTCATTACTCATAACGAAACTCCTCCCCTTTAATACAAAATTATTTGTCAAACTGTAACAAAAATACATTTAAACGATACGCACATCCGCCCGCACCTGAACTGGTTTTTAAAAATGAGAAGTCTAACGAACTCCGGCAAGCGTAATTTCCTGATCCTCAAATTCAAGAGGTGCAATATCTTCTATTTTCACCGGCAACCGTACATTTTTGGGAAGCGGATCAATATATTTCTTTCTGTATGCCTTGCTTTGCATGCGGCAGGTCGGATACCTTTTGCTGAAATCCGGGTGGGATACCATTTTCTTCCATATCTCCTGGATAGACATCTCGCGCACATTCCCGAAGTTTATCGGATTAAAATCACACGGATTAATGTCACCATACGCAGTCATATAAAACTGCGATTGTGCCCCGTAACAGCCTGCGCCTCTGGGTGAGTTAATAATCGACATACAATTTATCCCCATAGGATGGTCCATTTCATGATATTTTTTAGAAAGCGCAATAAGCTGTTTTCTGTCATCTGCCGTCAGTATTTTCGACGCATCCTTCAGAAAACGACCCGAAGGTATACAATCAAATATGGTAACCTCAGAAAAACCCTGCTCCTGCGCAATCTTTAACAGTTTTTCTACCTTCCCCTCTCTGATACTTTCACTGGTTGCATACGTGGATATTCCCGTCAATATGCCGGCTTTTCTGCATCTTTCCGCCCCTTCAAATGCTTTTTGATAACAACCAGGCACAGCCCGAAACTCATTATGCAATTCAGGCTCACTGCTATCTATGGAAATATTTAAAGAAAACAGGCCTGCTTCTGCCAGTTTTTTAACATTTTCTTCCGTCAAAAGTAACCCGTTTGTAAATATCATGGAAATAGCTTTTGTTTTGTCTACATAGCGAACAAGATCGAACAATTCCGCCCGCAGCAAAGGTTCTCCACCCACATAAATAACCAAACTTGCGCCAAGGTCCAGTGCTCCATCAACTACCGTTTTTATTTCTTCTACCGTGAGTTCCGTTCGGGAATGGTCTATGAAGGGATCTGCGCTGCAATGGATACATTGGCACTGACATTTGTGGGTTATGGCCAGATTCGCCGTAACAGGAAATGCCATTTTATATAACATCATCCTCAATTTCCTTTCCAGGAAGCGCATGCCTGCCTGACTTGGAAACGGAGGATTGAACAGGTTATATACATGCATTCCGTTAACTTTGGCAATTACCTTCAAAGAGTTTAATTTCTCGAAAAACTGATCTACATAAGTCTGCAGCATCGGTCCTAAAGCGCCTCCTGCCTTACCCACAACTTTATTTCCCCGTATTTCAGCATCGATATGTAAAAAGTCAAAAGATGTCATATTTAACCCTCCCTGCTCGTTATGTGAGTGTGCGCAAGATTCTTTTCAATCTCACACAAAATATCATTTGCAACTTCAATGGCTTTCAAGCCTTCCTCACCTGACACAACAGGCTCTTTATGTTCAGCAATACAATTTACAAAAGATTCAAGTTCTTTTTTAAGCGGTTCATACTCATCCATTTTTATATGCTCCACTTTTAACAAATCTCCAAACACATAGCTTTTCAAGTCTGCAATTGTCGAAGCGTCAGTTTCTGAAATATTTAATGTCTTCAGGGTAAGTTTGGGCGATTTTTTATATATCAGGGCGTCTTTTTTCTGATAGTCCAAAGAAATATAAGAATCCTCTGAAAACAGCCTCAGTTTACGCATCGGCGTAAGAGAAACACGGCTCGCCGTTACATTTGCCACACAGCCGTTTTTAAATTGAAGACGAACATTTGCAATATCCTCTTTATCAGAAATGACATTTACTCCAACAGCATCAAATTTTTTTACTTCAGAACCCGTCACATGCAGGATAATATCAATATCGTGTATCATCAAATCCAGAACGACTCCGATATCTGCCGAGCGAAAAGTAAATGGGCTTAACCGGTGGCATTCAATAAATCTTGGGTTAATTGAAAGTTTTTTAATCGCGACTATCGCCGGATTAAATCGTTCAATATATCCCACCTGAAGCACCGTATTTTTTTGCTTGCTGATACGTATCAGTTCTTTTGCTTCCGCAACGGTACCCGTCATCGGTTTTTCTATCATAACGTGGATGCCGCGCAGCAAGCATTCTTTTGCAATAGCATAATGTGCTTTCGTTGGCACGGCAATGCTTACAGCGTCTACGTTTCCGATTATATCTTTATAATCGGTTGCCCCCTTGGTATCGTACATCTGGGCAATCTTCTCTGCCTGTTTGCCATTTACATCAACGACTCCAATTAATTCCACTCCGGGCAATTCTGAATAAACTCTCGCATGCTCCTTCCCAAGATGCCCCACCCCAACGACAGCGATTTTCAATCTCTGCATGTTTAATTTGTCGTTACCGCAGAATACCGAAATGCTTCCCGGTATCTGCCGGACTTCCCTTTGTCAATATTCTTCAGAAAAGTGACAAGATATTTAACTTCCTCGGAAATATCCCTATCCTTTTCCAGTTCCTCTAAGACCTTTCCCCTATTCAAATCTTCCGATCGGAACAACGTCCGAAAAGCCTTTTGAATATCGGCTACCTGCTCTTTCGAAAATCCCTCGCGCTCCAGCCCAATAACATTCACCTGCCGTATCTTTGCAGGATGACCTTCAATTATTATGTACGGCGGCACGTCCTGTACTATGCGAGTATGCCCGCCCACATAAGCATATCGTCCAATAGTCACAAACGGCTGTACACCAACAAGTCCGTTTAACTTTGCCCCTCTTTCAATAACGACATGCCCTCCCAACAAAACACCGTTTGCCAAAAGAACATTATCTTCCAAAAGACAATCATGAGCAACATGAGAACTTGCCATTAATAAATTGTTATTCCCTATCACCGTTTTCCCGCCACCTCCGGCAGTGCCTCTATTGATGGTTACACCCTCCCGAATTATATTGTTGTCACCCACAACAAGAGAAGTAACCTCGCCGCAGTATTTGAGGTCTTGCGGTTCTGCTCCCAAAACAGCATTGGGATGAATAACATTATTCTTTCCTATAGTCGTATTTCCAACTATCGTAACGTTATTTCTAATAACCGTGTCATCTCCGATTGCTACATTTGCCCCCACAACAGCAAAAGGACCAATTTCAACATCTTTGCCTAAATAAGCATCGAGGTGCACAACAGCAGATTTATGAATTTTCATCCCACTTTCCCTTTTTCCGTACGTTCAACAACCCTGACACGCCATCGGCAGCAACTATACTCTTTTACTTCACGCAACCCTGGCAATCTTTTCTGCCATCTGGATATTCAGAGAATGTCCCGACCTGGTAGCAATAATATGTCCCTGAATCATCACATTAGACAAATACAGATCACCCACAAGATCCAATACTTTATGCCTTACGCACTCATCGGGAAAACGCAGTTCCGCTGGTTTCATGGATATCGGCTTGAACATGCCTCCGTCCTCATTGATTATTATGCTGTTATCGTCAGTGATACCTTTTCCCAAACCGCGCCGCTGGAATTCTTCCCTGTAGGTACTGAGACCAAACGTCCTGGCTGGCGCAATTTCTCTGAAAAAATTCTCTTCAGTAAACTCCAGATCATACGTTTGTTCCTTTATGAAAGAACCATTAAAATCGAGAGTGTATGATAATATCAAGCCTTTTTCGCATGGCACGGCCATAACGCTTGCATTCCCATTGCTTACAACAATCGGAGACTCGACAACAAAAACCCTCTTTTTCTCTTTCTGCTCCACAATTCCGGTATTTTTTAAAAGTTCCCCAAACAGCTTAGCACTTCCATCTCCCGCAGGAACCTCTCTACCGTTTATTTCAATTTCAATATTGTCGATTCCCAAACCTGCCAGAGAAGCCATGATATGCTCGACACTTTCAACCGCTGCATCATTATTCTTCAATAAAATATGTTTGTAACTACTCAACGAAGAATTGACATGTGCAAGCACCTTGGGACTGTTAGGCAAATCCACCCGCACAAAACATATACCTGTATTGGGTGGAGCCGGTTTAAAACGAAGAGTGGTTTTTTCACCCCAAAACATTCCAGCACCTGAATACAAAGCCTCCCGTGCTACTGTCCTTTGCATAGTATTCACGAGTTACCTGCCTTGACCTATTTCTGAATTTTCTTATTTAAGTTAGCAATCACTTTATTCGTAATATCCACAGCGTCAGAGTGATACAACACTGCCTTTATACCAACTTTAAATTGCAATTCAGAAATTCCCCCGCCCTGCAATTCCTGCTCTTCTTTTTTAATAATAAGGTCATATCGTTCGCTCTTGCCCAATTCTTCAATTTCTTTACACACTTCTTTATAAACACTTTCAAAGTACTGTTTATACTTTTTCGTTAAAAGTTTTTCTGCATATTTTGCATAGGATTCCAGTTCCATGGCTTTCCGTTCACCAATCTCTTCATTACTCCTTCTGGCCTCACTACCCAAATCCAGCAATTGTATTTTTTCATTCAAACTTACCAGTTCCTTCTTTTTGTCACTGATAACTTTTTGGTGCTTTTGCTCTTCTTCCTTTAACAGCCCGTCAAATTGTTTTCTCTTCTCGTATTTTTCAAAAATGGCATTTAAATCGACCACCCCTATTTTAAGGCCACCAGAAGGAACTCCTGACTCTTTTGCTTCCGCTGCCTGCACATTATTCAAAGAAAAAACGCACAAGCAAAAACAAACAACCGCCAATCCAAAAATATTCTTTATTTTGCCGCCTGAATTATTACGCTTCATATTCAAAAACTATTACCTCCACCAAAATTAAATGAAAATGCCTGCGTATCATCACCGCTTCTTTTAATAACCGGAACGCCATAATCAATTGATATAGTAGAACGTCCTAGGAAAGGAATACACAGCCTTAACCCTACACCCGTAGACATCCTGAAATTATAAAAATTAATATCTTCAACCGATTCGTCGGCTTTCCCCGCATCAACAAAAACAGCAGCACGAATTATATCTTTATAAAGGGGAACAAGGTACTCAGTAGTCATTAAAACTAATATATCACCACCAATGTGGTCTTCTGTTTCTTCATCAACAGGAGATACTCCCCTATAGCGAAATCCTCTCATTAAACCGTAACCGCCTGCATAAAACCTTTCAAAAATAGGAACTTCCTGTCCATTCGTTGATGTTACAACTCCAAACGAACCTCCGTAACTGACGACATGTTTCCCCCATTTGGGAACTTCAAAAAGCGTGTTATATTTTGTTGTCTGCAGCTTATATTTTAAAATAGAAACATCCAGTCCGGAAATCTCAACAGAAGTATCCCCCTCATATCCTTTCGCCGGCATAAATATATTATCCACTCTATTGATAATCGCTGATAATGTAACGCCGGCTTTTAAATGACTCCCCTCGGCATCGAGCACATCCCGCGCGACGGCTTCGTCGTTTTCACGTTCTTCAATGTCAATAATCTCAAACGCCGGAGCCAGCTTTACGAAAAAATCCCTCACGATTTCTCTGCCAACAGAAACCCGCGACCCCATATTCTGCTGTTGATACTCATGATACCATCGAAGATAATCATACAAACTTACACCAGCACTGTAAGGAGAGTCAAACACTGATGGATTGGTCAACGACGTCATAATTTCCGTTCTCTGGAAACCGGGGCTAAACCGCAAGGTTAAAATCTGGCCGGCACCACGAAATGCATTTCCCTGCAAAAAATCATTCAGGCTCTTCGGGACGTCAAACACATCAAAATTCCTGTCGGTATATGAAATATCACCGAAAACGCCCAGATTCGCACCATAACCTCCGCCAAACCGCAGCATCCCTGTTCTTCCTTCCTTCACATCCACCAGAATATTCTGTTTATTGGATTCAGAACCGGGCTCAAAGCTAATACCGGCAGGCACGCCGGATTCCATATCAAAATACCCGGTATTCGTAAGGCGTCTCTGGCTATCTCGTATTTTTTGGATATCCAATTTCTCACCGGGGTTAAAGGTAAGCTGCCTCCTGATAACGTTATCCCTTGTTTTATCATTTCCCGTTATTTTAATCTTTTCGATATAATACCTGTCCTTCTCATCTATGGTAAAATTAACATTCACCTTTGTTCCTTCAGAACTAAAGGTATGTTTTTCTTTTACCGTGGTAGCAATATGCCCCTGTTCACCATACACTAAACGCAGCTGATAGGTATCCTTTTCAACTCCATCCAGAAAAAACGGGCCGCCTTGCTGCAGCTTTAGCTTTGCTTTTAATTCTTCCTCGGTAAACAAAGTTTCCCCTTCTATATTGAGGCTTTCCACATAATATCTTTCGCCTTCTTTTATATGAATAACTATATACATATTGCTATCATCGTCACTATATGTCTGCTCCCACCCCACATTCACGTCCAGCCACCCATTATTCATATAAAACTCTTTCAGCTTTACCAAATCAGACTCGAACGTTTTTTGTTCAAACCGTCCCGGAAATATTAAAACAGGAAAGCGTTTTTGCCTCGTCTCCATTTGCTTGAGAAGCTTTCTCCGCTTGTAACTGGAGTTTCCTGTAAAATCTATTTTTGCAATGCGAGTTTTAGCTCCTTCGTCAATGTGAAAGACAACCACTGTTTTCCCGTCTTCTTCCTTACTTTCAGTATGCACCTGAACCCGGTAAAAACATTTTTTAACATAAAACTCCCGAATCTTCTCCGCGTCCAGTTTCAAAAGATACGGCTTTACATAGTCTCCCTCTTTTATTTCAATTTGTTTCTTTAACTTTTTAGTCTTGATTTTCTTATTTCCCTCAAACCGGATTTCGTCAATCACCGCCCTTTCGGTCACACAAAACGAAAGCTTCAGCCCATCCGGCGGCATATCTTCAAGCTCCACTTCTATATTGTCAAAGAACCCCAACGACCAAATAGCATCGACGTCCCTGTTTACCAACTGAGAATCATATTCATCGCCTTCTTTAGCCCGAATACTGCTTCGAATCGCAGCAGCGCTGATCCGCTGATTCCCATGAATTTCAATCTTTTTGATAACTATTACCGGCTTACCCTCTGTTTCAGCATGAGCTTCGTTCATACACCCCCAACACAAGGCCATAACAAGCGCCACGATCAAACTCGTTGCCTGTAACAAAAGCCTGTTCACCTTCATGTAGCACTCACACTAGCAAGGCTTTCAAAGCGCATAAACTTTGACAGAAACGCCATTTTCACCGTTCCGGTAGGCCCGTTTCGCTGTTTCGCAACAATAAGTTCTGCCATATTGTCTTTTTCCGGGTCGTAATAATTATCTCTGTGCAAAAGAATTATAACATCCGCATCCTGCTCAATCGATCCCGATTCACGGAGATCTGACATCCGTGGTTTGTGTCCCTCCCTTGCCTCCACAGACCTGTTTAATTGGGATACCGCAATTATCGGTATTGACAATTCCCTGGCCAGAGATTTCAAACCACGGGAAATTATAGAGATTTCCTGCTGGCGATTCTCCGCACGGGTGGAATCCATTAATTGAAGATAATCGACAACGACCAACTGAACGTCATGCTGTGCCTTTAACCTGCGCGCTTTTGCACGAATTTCCAGGACGGTAAGTCCGGGTGTGTCATCTATAAAAATCGGGGCTTCCGAAAGAGAACCAACGCCAAGAGAAAGACTGCTCCACTGTTTATCATCCAAAAAACCCATACGCATCTGGTGTGCATCTACCCGTGCATGAGAACACAGCATATTTTGAGTAAGTTGCTGTGCCGACATTTCCAGAGAAAACACGACAACGGGCTTTTTCTCAACAACCCCGACATGTTCTACGATATTTAACGCAAGACTTGTCTTCCCCATGCTGGGCCTTGCAGCTATAATTATAAGCTCCGAAGCCTGCAATCCGCAGGTAAGATCATCCAAATCATAAAAACCCGAAGATAGCCCCGTCAGCCTATTTTGCCTGTCATGGAGTTTTTCAATACGATCAAAAGTTAATTTTAGAATTTCATTTAATTTCGTGGATGCGGTATTAAATTTTTTTTGAGTAATATCAAAAATAGCCCTTTCCGACACATCGAGCAAATTATCCGTATCCAACACATCGCCGAACGCCTCTTTTTGGATATTTGCCGCAACTTCGATCAAACTCCTCTTAATGGCTTTTTCCCGTACTATATTTGCATAATACTCAACATTCCCGATAGTGGGAACAGCTTCTTCCAACTCTATTAAATACTCTATCCCTCCAACCTTTTCCAATAATGAACGTCTTTTTAATTCTTCCCTGAGAATTACCAAATCAACTGTTTGGCCTTTGTCATAAAGTTCCAGTATAGCCTGGAACAATTCCTGATGCGCTGTCTTATAAAAGCTGCTTTTCTGAACAATCGGAACAACAAGGTTGATTACATCATTATCAAGCAACATTGCGCCCAGAACACTCATCTCAGCTTCGATGCTTTGCGGTAAGGAACGTTCAAGAATTGACGCACCGGTCATCATCTTTTCACCCAAAAACCAGGTATTTTTACTAATCGGCAATCTCTCTTATTACCGACACCTTACACTTCGCCTGCATTTCAATATTCAATGCTATTGTAACATCAAAAGTACCACATTCCTTTATGGGGTTGTCCAATTTTACCATCTCATTTTCCACAGGACAACCTTCTTTTACCAGCGCTTCTGCGATCTGTGCCGGAGTAATAGAACCAAAGAGTCTGCCTTCTTCGTTTGCCTTTGCGGAAACCGTACAGGATATATTGGAAATCTTTTCCAGCACTCCTTGCAACCGCGCCCTATCTTCCTTCAGTTGCAACTCCATTTTTATTTTTTCCTTTTCTATCTGCTTCAAATTGGCCTGAGAAACAAACGTCGCCAACCCTTTGGGCAGCAAATAGTTCCTTCCATATCCATTCTTTACTTTTACAACATCCCCAATCCTGCCAAGCTTATCAACATTTTTCTTCAGCAATAATTCCATACTTCAAACCCTCTCAAACAATATTGTTCATTCCGTTATCCAAAACAATCACTACAGCACCTAGATTTCCAGTACGATTACGACACGTACGGAAGCAAAGCCATAAATCTTGCTCTTTTAATAGAACTCTTTACCGAATGCTGATGGCGAGCGCAATTTCCTGAACGCTTTCTCGAAAACAACTTCCCTCTCGTGGTAGTAAGCTTCTGCAAACTCTGAATGTCCTTATAATCAATCTCATCCGCCCCCATTCTGCAAAACCTACACTTACTCGTCTTATTAAACTTTTTTTTACTCATTATAAATTTACCCTCTCAAAAATCCTGCAAAACTACCAAAATTATTCAAAAACACGCACAACGACCCTAAAACGGAATATCCTCATTATTAATATCCAGGTTTGCATCTTCGGGTGACAAACCCGCTGGAGCGTTTTCTTTTTGCGACAAGCCTTCCTGCCCTTCCGGAGGACGCTTAGCCAATCCCCCGATAAACTGGAAATTGTCAGCAACGACACGCAGTGTGCTTCTTTTTTGTCCATCCTTGGTTTCCCATTGATTAAACTGCAAACGTCCTTCAATAAAAATCGGATTCCCCTTGCTGAAGTACTCACCTATAACTTCCGCCCTGCGCCCAAAGATATTAATATCAACATAGCAAACCTCTTCTTTCTGTTCTCCAGTCTTTGCAGTCCACGCCCTGTTTATCGCTATTCCAAAACTTGCAACCGCCAATCCTGCCGGTGTGTATCTCAATTCCGGATCTCGAGTGAGATTCCCCATCAGAAACACTTTGTTGAGGCTTGCCATAACCTTACTCCTTTAAAAAAACTTTTTTACACACTTCTAAAATACGGCAACTGGAGATACTGCATTTATCATGCTAACCCGACAGACAATCCACTGTTATCTAAAGGCACAGCATCCTCTGCTGGCGGCACAGGAACCGCCTCTTTTTCAACCATCCCCTCACCCGCAACCATTTGAGACAATTCCTCAATTTTGCTGTCTTTTACAATTAAAGAACGGATGACATAATCAGAAAGCTGCATATCTCTTCTTATTGTGCTGATCGCCTTGTTGTTAGCATTAAAATGAATCAGCAGATACGTACCACGTTTATGTCCTTTAATTTTATAGGACAATTTCTTTTCGCCCCATTTCTCAGTTTTCAGTATCTCAGAACCATTTTTCAACAAAATATCATGGATATGCTTGACTACATTATCCCACTCCATATTGGCATGCGTATTGTCAATTAAAAACAACCCTTCATACATCCTCACATCTTTTCCTCCTACACAAATAACATTTATATTTAAAACAGTACCATTCTATTAAAAGCAACAGGCACGTCAATTAAACTTATTCATACATGCCTCCATACCGTCCAAAACCCATGTGCTCAATGCGTCGCATACCCCCTCCAAAGCATCCATAATCACAACTTCTTCCTCTTTAGAAAACTCGGAAAGCACATAATCAGCCGGGTCGCCAAAGACCGGACGGCCAATTCCGATTCTCAAACGGGAAAAGCCCGAAGAGCCCAAATGTTCTTTTACAGATTCCAGGCCCCGATGCCCTCCACAGCCACCATTTCTTCGAATACGTATCTTTCCCAGTGGTAAATCCAAATCATCGCAAACCACCAAAATATCGTTTAGCTCACACTTGTACATGCCAGCAGCCTCTTTTACCGCAGCCCCGCTCAAATTCATGTACGTAAGAGGCTTTAGAAGAATAGTCTCTTCTTTGCCTATACATCCCTTACAGAAAAGAGCTTGAAACCTTTTCTGACTGCAGACCATATCATATTTCCGTGCAAACCGGTCAATTACCATAAAACCCACATTGTGTCTTGTTTTCCCATATTTGGCGCCCGGGTTACCCAGTCCAACAATAATCTTCATGAACGCACACTAAACGGACATCATGCCTTTTTTTCCGGTTCCGGCTCCTCTCCTTCTTTCGGCTTCTTTGTAATTACTTCCGGTTCAGCGAGCAACTCTTCTTCGGCAACAACTTTTTCTGCCGTAACCTGATGAACAGAGGCAATAACCGATTCTGCATCGGACACAAACTGAATACCTTCCAAAACAGGCAGTTCCCTGACATGTATTGCCTTACCCAAACTCAATTCCGATATGTTTACCTTTATTTTCTCAGGTATTACAGTCGCCAAACATTCTATTTCAATATTCTTCATGACATGCGTCAGTACGCCCCCCTCTTTCACGCCAACAGACTCACCAACAAGCTCGACAGGGACACGCAGCTTAATCCTCTCGGTCAAGTCAACCCGTGAAAAATCAACATGAAGGATATTATCCAGAATAGTATCGAACTGGACATCCTTGATAAGCACTGACTCCTTCTTGTTGTCAATTGCCAAACGAGCCATTCTTGTTCCTGCTTGTAACAATTTCACAAAATCTGCTTCTTTGAGGGAAATCATAACATTATCCTGCTTATGCCCATAGAGTATTCCAGGAATCTGACCAGAATCCCTCAGTTTTCTTACTGCCCTACTACCCTTTACCGCTCTTTTTTCAGCTTTCAACTCTACAATTTCCATGTACAACACTCCCCAATAACCTAAAATTAATAATTAAATAAAGAACTCACCGATTCGTGTCGGTGAATCCTTAGAATTGCATCACCCAACAACCCCGAAATAGATAACACCTTAATCTTGCTGCCCATACTCTTTGCTTTTTCACTTAATGGTATCGTGTCCGTTACTATAATTTCCTTGATTGGCGACGCAGACAATTTTTCAATTGCAGAACCACAAAACACCGGGTGGGTAGCACCAACATAAATATCTTTTGCGCCCTTTTCCTTCAACACATTTGCAGCCTGGGCAATTGAACCGCCCGTTGCAATTAAATCATCTATCATCACGACATTTTTATCCGCAACATCACCAATAACAAAACCAACCTCCGTCTCTTCCGGGCCAACCCTCCGCTTGTCAACAATGGCCATCTTTACTCCTAATTTTTTCGAGTAATTTCTGGCCAGTTTTATCCCCCCCACGTCAGGCGTTACAATAACCAAATCTTTCGACTGTAGCTCTTCAAAATATTTCGAAATTACCGGAAATGCGAGCAGATGATCCACAGGAATATCAAAAAAACCCTGAATCTGCGCAGCATGCAAATCCATCGTAAGAACACGGTCGGCGCCAGCTTCCGTAATAATATTTGCCACCAACTTTGCCGTAATAGGGACTCTCCCCTCGTCCTTCCTATCCTTCCTCGCATAACCATAGTACGGCAGCACTGCTGTAATACGGGCAGCAGACGCCCGCCGCAGGCAATCTATAAACACTAACAATTCGGTTAAATTTTCATTAACCGGAGGACATGTCGGTTGAACTAAAAAAACATCCGCACCACGAACATCTTCTTCTACTTTTAAATCAATCTCTCCGTCGGGAAAACGGCCGACACTGGCCCTGCCAAGCTGAATCGACAAATGTTCACATATCTTCCTTGCCAATACAGGATTCGCATTTCCCGAAAAAATCTTTAGTTGATCCAACTCCTCCAGACCTCTTTTTTTATCCATTTCTTCTTTCTTCTGTGAAAAAAAGACCTCCCCTTTTCATATCATTTTCCCATCAACATCTTGAATCTTTTCGTTGTCCCCTATCCTGGCGCCAGCCCTTATGTACGCAAACGGTCCGATACTGCACCTCCGTCCAATAATCACATTCTTACCGATATAAGTAAAGGGATATACCACACTACCATCCCCAATTTCAACATGGTTTTCGATAAATGTTTTCTCCGGATCGACTATCGTTATCCCCCGCTCCATATACGAGCAAAGTATCTCGTCACGCCTTATTTTATTGGCAACAGCCAGCTCAAGCTGCGTATTTACCCCCAAAACTTCCGTTGCATCCTCGCACACAACCCCTTCTACCTTTCTTCCTTTGCCACAGAAAACCGACACAATGTCAGTCAAATAAAACTCTTTCTTTTTATTATTAGGCTTAATGTGTGCCAATCCTTCCAAAAGGGATATTGTTTGAAATGCATAAATGCCCGCATTGATTTCCCTGATCTTTAATTCATTATTATCCGCATCATTTTCTTCAATAATTTTTTTTATACTGCCATGTGAATTCCTGAATATCCTGCCGTAACCCTGCGGACGATCCAACATGGCCGTCAACAACGTCACATCCGCATTCGTCTCGGCGCTTGCTGTAATCAGTCTTTTTATAGTAAGAGGCTTAATAAGAGGCGCATCTCCATTCAACACAACGACACCTTGAGAACCTAAAACAAGATGCTGCGCAGATTGTACCGCATGAGCCGTACCCAACCGCACCGACTGTTCTACCGCTTTGACCTGAACCCCCCGGAGACTCTCCTTTACCTCTTCTTTTTGCTCTCCCACGACTACAACTATTTGCGTTATCCCAGCCTTTTGAACGGCTTCAATAACACATCCCAAAAGCGTAATTCCGCACACTTCATGCAGCACCTTTGGTTTTGGTGATTGCATACGCGTCCCTTTTCCTGCGGCAAGAATAATCGCTACGGTTGTATCCGTTTGCATACTGCACAGAAACTACTCTGTCAATTTCTCTCCTAATAAATTACAATTGTTACAAACAAAAACAGGGGACGCCAAAGACATTCTATTTTATCCCCGGTAAATACAATGGCTACCCGGGGAGGACTCGAACCTCCAATGAGAGAACCAAAATCTCTAGTGTTACCATTACACCACCGGGTAGCATCTTTTTGGGATTTTACTTACAAAAATAAAACTATATGTTTACAGAACAAACACTTCTATTTCGTGGTGTTTTATACACGGAAGCGACACGAATCACTCCTTTCTATCACGTTGTTAACACCGCCCCTCTATCCGCAGACGTCACACATTTTGCATACCTGGCCAATAACCCCGTTGTAATTTTTGGCTGTGGAGGACACCACTTTTCCTTGCGACCGGAAAGCATTTTCTCTGAAACATTCAAATCTAACCTGCGATTGGGAATATCTATTATTATTTCGTCACCATCCTCCACCAAGGCAATCGGTCCACCAACCATTGCCTCCGGAGATACATGCCCGATACAAGGACCCTGTGTACCGCCGGAAAAACGCCCGTCGGTAATTAACGCCACAGATTCTTCCAACCCCATCCCAACAAGAGCCGCCGTAGGAGATAACATTTCTCTCATTCCCGGCCCGCCGCGGGGGCCTTCATAACGGATTACTATTACCGTACCCTTGTCTATCTGCGAACCCATAATAGCTTTCATCGCGGCTTCTTCGCTGTTAAAAACCTTTGCCTTGCCTTTGAATTTCATCATTTTTTCTGATACTGCACTCTGCTTGATTACAGAACCATCCGGAGATAAGCTTCCGTATAAAACCGCTATACCCCCTTCCTTATGATAAGCATTCTCTTTTGACCGTATAATTTCTTCGTCATGGATTTCTGCAGATTTCGCAATTTCTTTTGTGCTTAAACCGCTAACGGTTGGGCAATCATGGATATCTTCCTGTAAGCGCTTCATAACAGCAGGAATGCCACCTGCATAATACAAATCTTCCAGGAGATATTCACCCCCTGGCTGAATACTCGTAATATGCGGAGTTTTTGCACTAATTTCATCACACAACTTCAAACCAATATCCACTCCCGCCTCTTTTGCTATAGCAGGTATATGCAAACATGAATTTGTTGAACCGCCAAGCGCCATATCAACCATAATTGCATTTTCAAATGCCTTTTGGGTCATAATCTTCCTTGCAGTAATACCCTCCTTAACAAGCGCCACAATCCGATGTCCGCTCTTATATGCAAGCCGCTCTTTCTCGGAAGAAATCGCCAACGACGCAGCACAACGCGGCAACGACATCCCCAGTGATTCAGTTACACATGCCATTGTATTTGCGGTATAAAGTCCTTGGCAAGAGCCAGGACCAGGACATGCATCCATCTCCAAACAAGATAGTTCGTCATCTGTAATCTCTCCCTTGCGCCTCCTGCCTACCGCCTCGAAAGTATCCTTCACCAAAGACAACTTTCGGTTCCCATAACGACCGGAAACCATAGGGCCTGCGGTCACAACAATGCCAGGTATATCTATCCGCGCAGCACCCATTAACATGCCAGGAGTGATTTTATCACAATTTGTTAACATTATCAGGCCGTCCAAACAATGGGCATTCACTACACATTCTATAATATCTGCAATAAGGTCTCTTGATGCGAGCGAATAATGCATCCCTGAATGGCCCATTGCAATACCGTCACAGATGCCAGGCACACCAAAAACAAAACTAATTCCTCCGCCTGCATGAATCCCTTTTTCTATAGCCCTTTCCAGCGATCGCATGTGGACGTGACCTGGAATAAGGTCTGTAAAACTACTTGCAATTCCAATGAATGGTTTACCTAAGTCCTCACGGCTTAAGCCAGTTGCATACAACAGCGCCCTGGCGGGAACACGTTCAAGCCCTTTCGTAATCTTATCACTACGCAACTCTTGTTTGCCCTCCCAACGTACGGCATTGATCATAAAGTAAAACCAAGCCTTTCTATTATAGCGAAAAGGTTTTTATTGTCAAATCAAAACTATTTACCCATCTCCAGCAGTGCTATACTTTTACCAAAAAATTTACGACATAAAGAACCCTTTTAAACAAACACCTTTTTTCATAAAGCACACGGGGAAAAAACCGCTCTTATTTGATTATAAATTTCCAACAAACCGAATGCTTTTACGTTCACAATTTTACTTGACTTTCATATAATAGTATGTTGGAATTCTAATTCAAATCGTTCTACCCCATTTAAATTTAATCTTCAAACAGTGCAAACACAATCAATCTTTTTTACTGTGAACATTTATAATTCTTAGATTACGAAGAAAGCCTTTTTTTATTTACAAATTAAGGAATACCTATGAAGCCTTATTTCTTGTTGTCCCTATTGTTCTTTTTTTCCATTATCACAATACCTGCATCTCTATTGTTAGCCCAAACAGAACCACCACAAAAAACAGAGTCGCCACAAATATGGGAGCCACAAGTAGCAGGACGCTTCTATCCTGCAAGCGAAACTGCTTTAAAAGACCAAATAGAGGGATTTTTGAGTAAAACACCGGAACAGGCATTCCATGGAAAACCCTTAGCAATTATTGCCCCCCACGCAGGATATCAGTTTTCCGGCCAGGTAGCAGCTTACGGATATTCTGTTATTAAAAACTATGAGTTTAACAAAGTAATAATACTGGCTCCTTCTCATTTTATGAGCGGTAAACGTTTTCGGGGTGTTTCCATACTCAATGTAAAACATTTTAAAACCCCCTTAGGTACAATGGAAGTAGACCGACCTGCTTGTGATTATTTACTGAACAATACAAATCAAAATTCATCCGCAGAACCATCACACAAATCCTTAGCACTCTTTGGCTGTTATGAAGGAGCCTATAAAGGAGAGCACTCATTAGAAGCCCAATTGCCATTCCTGCAAAAAACATTACAATCTTTCAAGATAATTCCTATGCTCGTTGGCATATTAATAAACGATGACTTAGATCGGGTTGCAGATGCCATACGACCCCTCATAGATAACAAGACCCTTATTGTAATAAGCAGCGATTTCACCCATTACGGAGAATATTATGGTTATATACCTTTCAAAAACAATTTAGAAGAAAATATTAAAAAACTTGATTACGGTGCATTCGGAAAAATACTTTCTAAGGATTTTGAAGGATTAATATCTTACAGAAAAGAAACCGGTATAAATGCCTGTGGTATTATTCCGATTTCACTACTCTTGAAATTAATGCCCAAAGAAGCACAAGGAACGATCCTGACGTATGACACATCAGGTCATCAGTCAAATAATTTTTCATTTTCTGTAAGTTACGCTTCAATCATCTTCACAGTAGCATCAGAAGCCAAATCAGGCATGTATGTCCCAAAAGAAAAAACACCTGAAACTGTTCAACCGTACGGTTTAAGCAAAAAAGAAAAATCTGCTTTATTGTCATTAGCGAGGGATACGTTAGAAAGTTACGTCAAAACAGGCACTACAGGGGAAGCAAAACTAACCGAATACTCCCTCACGCCACGCCTAAAAGAAAAGTGCGGTGCTTTTGTAACTTTAAAAAAGCACGGCGAATTACGCGGTTGCATTGGACATATATCACCCACATCTTCTCTTTATCAGACCATAATTGAAAACACTATTAACTCCTCCTCAAAAGACGGGAGATTTAGCGCTGTAAAGGCTGATGAAATACCGGACATTACTATCGAAATCTCCGTTTTAAGCATTCCCCGAAAAATTGACACACCCGAAACATTCTGCGTTGGCAAGGAAGGCATTATTCTGCAGAAAGGATTAGTGCGTGCGGTATTTCTTCCGCAAGTCGCAACAGAACAAGGTTGGGATAGAACAGAAACCCTATGTCAGCTATGTAAAAAAGCAGGGCTGCCACAAAATGCCTGGAAAGACAGCGATACAGAGTTTTATATCTTTACTGCCGAAGTATTCAACGAAAGAGACGCACAGGACAAGAAAAAACTCTAACCTCTCAAAAATTGGGGAAACACATTGAATGATACGGACAGGAAAACCCTTTTGGAAATTGCCAGACAGAGCGTAGAGGCAGTTATAATGGAAAAACCTGTTCCCAACTTTTCCTGCAATACTCAGGAACTACAGGAAAAGCATGGTGCTTTTGTCACATTAAAAACACATGGACAACTCCGGGGATGTATTGGATGTTTCACCTCAACCGCCCCCCTCTACCAACTCGTCTCAGAAATGGCAATAGCATCAGCAAGGGACGACACACGTTTTGAGTTCAATCGAGTCCGTCCGGAAGAGTTAAATTCCGTTACAATAGAAATATCTGTCCTTTCGCCTTTAAAACGAATAAAAGACCCTCTGGATTTCGAACTCGGCAAAGAAGGCATTTATATAACAAAAGATGGACAATCTGGTTGCTTTTTGCCACAGGTCGCAACCGATACCGGCTGGAGTAAAGAAGAATTTCTAACACACTGCTGTAAGGACAAGGCGGGGCTACCCGCTAACGCCTGGAAGAGCGGAGAGGCAGAGATTTATACCTTCACAGCAGAAATTATAAAGGAAAGCCGCACAGACGAGTAAACAACCAAGCACCTTCGATCATTTTTTCCTTTCAAAGACACGTCCGGCATAAAAAATCATAACACCAATAAACAACAAAAAAACTTCGACCTTCATTGAGTCCCTGGCAATACCAAAATATAGCGCGTTAAACACCATAATAATTCCAACAATCTGCAACACTCTGGCAAAATTCATCTTTTTTACTCACCGTTCTTCATTTTTTCAGCTATTTCGATAGCCTTTAACAAACCTTTGGCCTTGTTCAAAGTTTCCTCATATTCTTTTTCTGGCACTGAGTCGGCTACAATTCCTGCCCCAGCCTGTATATAAGCCATATTATCCTTCAGAACAACAGTACGAATTGTAATACACGTATTCATATTCCCAAACAAGTCAATATATCCTACCGCACCACCATACGGCCCCCGCTTTGTCGGTTCAATTTCATCAATAATTTCCATGGCTCTAATCTTGGGCGCGCCCGACAAAGTACCGGCAGGCAGACAAGCTTTTAAGGAATCAAAGGCATTTTTGTCTTCTTGTAATTCGCCGCAAACACTGGAAGTAATATGCATAACATGAGAATATTTTTCTATCACCATCTTTTCATCAATATGCACACTGCCAAATTTAGATACCCTTCCCACATCATTTCTACCTAGATCCAGCAGCATGATATGCTCTGCACGCTCCTTCGGATCTCTGATTAATTCCTGCGCAAAAAGATAATCCTCTTCATTATCCTTCCCCCGCCGCCTCGTACCTGCTATTGGCCTTACCGTAATTTTCTTCCCTTCAACCTTAACCATCACCTCTGGAGACGAACCAATAAGCCGCAAATCTCTCATTTTCAAAAAAAACATATATGGGGACGGATTAATTACCCGTAATACACGATAAATAGCAAAGGGATCGGCGCAAGTTTCTGTCTGTAGGCGCTGAGAAATAACCACCTGAAATATGTCTCCCGCACGTATATATTCTTTACACTTTTCCACAGACGAAAGAAAATCACACTTTTCAAAATTAGAAGAAAATGAAATGCCAACACCTTCGCTTGCAGTGATATCATCACTTAACGTCATTACGGGCGTACGAAGTTTTTCCACAGTACGGTCTATTCTGTCAATTACCTCTGCATAAACAGTCTCTAAGGGTTTATTGGTAATTCTGGCCGAACAAGCGATCTTAATAGTTTTTGTTAAATGATCAAAAATAATTACTAAATCATAAAACATTATTTGAATATCCGGCAATAATAGATCATCCTTAGGTTCGTGTGGCAATTTTTCAAAATGGCGAATCGTGTCGTAGCCAATATATCCAACACCGCAGCAGTAAAATGGCGGCAAGTCTTCCATCAAAACCGGCGAAAAAACGGAGAGTTCTTTACGCAATACCTCTAATGGGTCAGATGCGTGCAACACTTCTTTTTCAAAATTGTCCCTCTGTATTTCTATTCGATTCCCAAATGAAGTGAATTTCAAAAAAGGGGTGGAACCCAATATGGAATATCTCGAAATTTTCTCTCCGCCACTGGCGCTTTCCAGGAGAAAGGCGTATTCAGCATCTGAAATCTTTTGAAATGCCGAAACTGGCGTGAGTGTATCAGCAAACAATTGGCGGTAGACGGGCACAATGTTACCGATACCAGCCATCTGTTTGAATTTCCAAAAATCAGGATAATACCTAAGGTTCATAAGAAATAGTGTGTCTTTAAAATCAATCAAACCCTAAACAAAAAAAATGGGTGTTGCAGAAGCAACACCCATTTTTAACTTCACCTCTAACTAAATACTTAAATAATCGCCGAAATCTTAGAACGTAACTGTGGTTTGTAAATATCCCCAATGAGTATCTAAATCATCGCCGATATTGTTATCAATCCAATCCTCAGCCCCAAAGAACGAGTACCCAGCAAGGATCTTCACATTTTTATACAAATCATAGCTTATCGTCAAATCAAATTCCTGTGCAAGGTCATCATCATCGGTATCGTAAAGAGATCTATTGGTTGCAGCACCTGTAGCAAGCGAAGCATTTGCGAGGTACCATCCATCCTCTTCTTCATCCAACACAAACCAATGATAATCAACCTGAACGGTCATCTTGCTCGTTGGCGCAACCTTGAACTGCCCTCTGAAATCATGCATGTTCTGCCAAGAAACCAGATCGGCAAAACCATATATACCCTGCCAGTGGTTTGTAGGATACAGGTTATCAAAGGTTTCATGATCATTATCATCTATATCATCATCACCAGAAGCAAAATCGTATTCAAAACCGATGCGGGGCTTCCATGCAACCTCTTTAAACGTATATCCTACCTTACCTGCGAATGCCCAAGCTTCCTGATCTTGCGTACCATAATCACCAACCTGACCATGGGATTCTATTGTGTAATCAACTGCATCCAAGTTCGGCAGCTTACCATCAATTCTTACACCGAAGTCATGAATAACCACAGGGTCTCCAGCTGCTGCCTGATTCGCCGTTGCAGCCAAAGTAGCGCCGGTTGCGGTATCGTCCTGATCATTCTTCTGTATATACATAAGCTCTAACAACGCGCCAGGTACAAGTTTCTTGAATGCCAGCTGAGCTGCATATACATTCTCATCCGAACCGCCGCTATCATTGGTACCGGAGCTGAGGAGGTATCCGTCTTCGTCCACCTTCGCAGCAAACACTTCGGCGTGGATCGCATCAGTATCCCACATGAAACGACCAGCATCAAACACCCTACCAACGTTGGACCAAACAAAGTTACCGATAACCCTGTGATCGCCCCAAATAATTTCCTGACGGCCTACCCTCACTGTCAAAGGCAAATCGAAAAGCTTTTTCAGATCGAAATACCCTTGGTGAAGATCGAATATACTGTTTTCGGCATAAGCATTCGCATAGCCAACTGTCGTACCCGCTGCACCGAATGTCCTTGCATCCTGAAGCTGTATAAACACCCTCAAGTGCTCATTGACATCAGCATCAGCCCAGAGCCTCGTCTGGTTTAAAACATAATCATCATCGGTAGACTCCCTCCTTGTTGTTATTCCAGTTGCGCCCGGCAATGTGGCATTACTCGCTGGTGTTTGATATAAACCACTTGCATACTCTGCCCTAGTTCTGATTTGCCCACCCAATTTTACCTTTTTGGCAAATTCGGAGTATACGTTACCGGCAATATCCTCAGCCTTCAATGCTTGTTCTGCCTGAGCCGCAGTCTTCATTTCATCCTTTAACGTGCTAACTTCGTTCTTCAGAGCTTTTAGCTCCTTTTCCATATCCTCAACAGACCTTGCGTCTCCGGCGAAAGACTGAGCGCAAGTCGCAACGCAGAAGATAGCAGCGGCTACACCGCCAACATACGTCTTCCACAACGCACTTTTCATCACTTTTCCTCCCAAATAATTAAATGGACAATTAGAACCCCAACCAAAACATTACGGTCATTATATTAACAAAAACCTGCAGCTAATATAAATCAGTCCCAAAACCTCCTTTCTCCTCCTCAGCTCTACATGCATTTAACAATAACTAAATATCTCTGAATAATCACAATCAAGGAAATACTCCGTCAAGCAAATGGTTTGGACATTATAGTTTGACGT
>Ga0233425_10001709_pt1 | contig 47233 bp, 37 predicted proteins | sample Watercolumn_Towu_2_FD_181712 | JGI IMG/M metagenome (GOLD analysis project Ga0233425, IMG submission 181712) | Freshwater microbial communities from Lake Towuti, South Sulawesi, Indonesia - Watercolumn_Towuti2014_140_MG | ecosystem: Environmental > Aquatic > Freshwater > Lake | place...
GGCGTGGCAGTCGGCTGGCCGGTCGCGGTCGGCGTGGCGGTCGGCTGGCCGGTCGCCGTCGGTGTGGCGGTCGGCTGACCCGTCGCGGTTGGCGTGGCAGTCGGCTGGCCGGTCGCGGTCGGCGTGGCAGTCGGCTGGCCGGTCGCGGTCGGCGTGGCAGTCGGCTGACCCGTCACGGTTGGCGTGGCGGTGGGCTGGCCGGTCGCGGTGGGTGTGGCGGTCAACTGACCGGTCGCCGTCGGTGTGGCGGTCGGTGTGGAGGTAACTGTGACGACAGAGGTGGGCGTTGGCGTGGCCGGTGTGATTGCGCTGGCAGTGTACAGACGACCGTTGTACACGCCCACAATCAGCTTCGTGCCGCTGGCATCCGAGCTGATCGCCCGCCAGTTCTGATTCACGGGACCGGCCGGTTGTTCTTCGACCCAAGTGGCGCCTGAATCGCCCGATATATATAAACGTCCCGAATAGACCCCTGCGCCGAAGAGCGTCCCGGTGGCGTTCATCGCGACCGTGACCCAATTCCGGTTGCCGGCGCCGGCCGGCTCATGCTTCGTCCAGGCGCTCCCGAAATCGCTAGAGGAATATAGCCCGCCGCCATAAGCGCCGACAATCAGGCGTGAACCGTCAGCGCTTAACGCGACCACATACCAGGGCGGCTCTGTATTGCCAGCCGGCTGGCGCTCGATCCACGTCGCCCCGAAATCGCTCGAAGTATACAGCCGGCCATAGTAGACTGCGGCCACGAGATGCGAGCCATCGGCATCCGAGGCCACTGCCTGCCAGTCCAGATCCGTGTCGCCGGCCGGTCGGCGTTCGGTCCAGGTGACGCCTCCATTGCTGGACGTGTAAAGCCGGCCGGTATTGGCGGCAACGATCAGGTTGGAGCCATCGGCGTCCGATGCTACCGATGCCCAGACCATGTCTACATCGCCCGCGGGCTGACGTTCGGTCCAGGTGACGCCTGCATCGGCCGAGGTATACAGCCGGCCGGTCTCGGCGGCCGCGGTCAGATGGGCGCCGTCCGCGCTGGAAGCTACGGCAAACCACAGCTTGCCCACGCCATCGCCGGGCCGCCGCTCGGTCCAGGTGACGCCCGCATCGTGCGAGACGTAAAGGTGGCCCCCATGCACGGCAACGATCAGATGAGAGCCATCGGCGTCGGAAGCCACGGCATTCCATTTTTGATTCGCATCACCGGCCGGTCGCAACTCCGTCCAGGTCGCGGCGGCGTGTGTCACGACAATAGCGGCGACGGCTAAGATCGCCGCCACGCTGAGCGCAATTCGTGTTCGCATGGCGCTTCTCCTTTCACGCGGGAAGGCCCGCGTCGGAACCTCCCGCGCGGCCACGCGACCGCTCCGCGCTTCGGTCGGCGGACGTTATCCTGCCCCTTGCCTCTCTTCAAGGGTTCGATCCATATACGAGCATTCTACACCAACTGCTACTCTTTGACAAACGTCAGGCGGCCCACACCGGACAACGCGCCGCTCAGCCGCTTGCTATCGCTGCTCAGCGTACCGTTGAAGGTGCGCACCGGCGCGCCGGGCATCTCCGCGCTGATCCTGAGCGTCCACAGATTAGCATGGATCAGGTTCTCGCGAGCAGTAGTCCGCGATGGCTGCGCTCGGCGTCTTGTTCAGATCGGCCTTCTCGCCGCACGGCAGGTTGGCGCCGACGAAGCAGGCCTTCACCTTGCCAGCCGTGCAGCGCCAGCTCGTCCCATCCACGAACGGCTGATTGGGCGCATCAGCCTTGGCGCCGGTCGCCTTGCGGATGCCCTGGACGATGGCATCCGGCATCTTGGCGCCGGTGTAGCGCGCATCCGGCTTATCCAGCGTGCCGGCCGCCGCGCAGTAGACGAACGGGTCGGTGAAGGTCGCGGCGGCCTTGCTCTGACCGGGCTTGCACTCCCCGCGCATGAAGGCCCATTCCTCACACTCGCTGCCGTCGGCGAAGATGCAGTAGCCGGCCTCGCCCTTCTCACCCTTGCGGATTTCGAGCTTGACGCAGTGTTCCGAAGCCGGGTTGGCGATGCCCTGACCCACCGGTGGTGACGCGGGGGCCGGCACACAAGCTGCCATCAAAACGATGTTCAGCGCGACCGCGCAAGACGCCGCCCGGCGCCCAGAGCAGCCAGCGTTTGCGCGGGGTCAGCCAGCCGGCCTGGCCGTAATACTCCAAAACAAAGAAAAACACACAGAGGACAACGACAACCCCCGCGCTATAACCGAGCGCGACAAAGGCAAACTTGGCCGGCCAATCAACGGCGGCGACCTCGAGCGCGCCGAAGAACGACCAGAAAACGGCGCCTAGCATGGCGGTGGTCAGCGCCATGACGCCGGGCTGCCGGCGCTGACTGTTTGTCATCCAGGCCGTCGCCCGCGTTCCCGCGCCACTGAGGACGTAGAGGAGGACGCTGGCGGTAAAGTGCCAGGACATCACGGAAACAACTCCGGTTTGACTTCCTGTTCATCATTGTCGCGGCAGCGCGGCGCCGCAGGGCCAGGTGGTGCGCACATCCGCGCCCGGCATGATGCGGATGGCGGGCTGGCCGGCCAGGAAATCCCCCTCGACCCGGATGCGCTGCCCCTTGATCCATAATTCCACCTTGTACGGCTGGCCGTCCCAGCCGAAGGAGGCATCCACCGGCACGCCGAAGAGGGTGAGCTGGCCGCCGGCTGCATTCGGGCCGTAACCGTCCGGGTTGAGATCCTCCCACTGAAGACTCGGCGCCAGGCGGTAAACCTTGATCCACGAATCCTGCTCCAACTGGCAGGTGTACAGGTTGCCGATCCAGTCCACGGTCATCGGCTGCCACGTCATCCGCACCGCGGCCGCCCCGCCGCCCTGGAAGTACTCCACGGTCAAGACGTGGTTGCCCTCCGAGATTTCCAGCTCGCGGGTGGTGGTCGTCTGGCCGGCGCTCTCACGCCACTGGTCAATGATCGCGACCCCGTCGAGCCAGACGCGCACGCCATCATCGGCCCTGGCCCGGAACAGATACTTGCCGCGGGGGATGAAGAGCGGCCGGGTCCAGCGCACCGAGAAATCCTGGCCGCCGATGCCGCCGCCCGGCCCGCCCTCGCCCCAGTCGAAGTAGGGCGCCGGATCATCGCGGGAGAAGGTCGGATCGCCCGACAGGCCGCGGTTGTTGAAGTAGTCGCCGCGCCACATGCCGGTATGCGCCGGGTCGGTCGGCGAGCCATCATCCCCCTCCCACCAGACGCGCGCGACGGCCCGCTCGATGTTGTCGTAGTAATCCACGCGCAAAAAGTGCGTCCCGCCGCTCAACGCCACATTCGTGTTGTAGGTCACCGCGCCCGAAGGCTGCCAGCGGTCAATGATCGGCAGGCCGTCCACGTAGACCCGCACACCGTCATCCACCGTAGCATGGAACCGGTAGCGGCCTGCGCCCAGCGAGACCGTCCGCGTCCAACGCGCCGAGAAGTGATCGGCCGGCAGGCCGGCCGCGGGCGCGGCCAGGCCCCAATCGAAGTTGAGGGCCGCGTCCACCCGCACCAGCGTGGACTTGCCGTAAAGGTCGGGGTTGGCGAAATACTCTCCCTGCCACCCGGCCCCCGGCGCTGGCGTGGATGTGTTAGTTGGCGGCCGCGTGGCCGGCGGCCGGGTCGGCGCGAGCGTGGGGGCGGCGGTCGCCGTCAGGGTCGGGGTTGGCGAAGCAGTTGAGGTCGCTGACGCGGTCGGCGTCGCGGTCGCCGTGGCCGTCGGCGCGGGGGTGGGGCTGCCCGTGAAGGTCGCGGCCGCGGCCGGCGTCGCGGATGCGGCCGGCGTGGCGCTCGGCAGATCGGGCAGCAGGGCCTCGTACTTCGGCGTGACCGACGGCAACCGCTCAGTCGCGGTCGGAGTCACGGCCGGCGTGGGCGCTGATCCGCCGATGCACCCCGCAAGGAGCAGGAGTGTGTAAAAGAGGGCAAGGATGAAACGATGCATGAGATAACTTCTCCCTTCTGTACCCGTTTCACATCCGAGGATAGCACGATTTGCGGGCAACCGCCAAATGACGCCGCGGCCCGATTACTTCCTTCCGTCGGCTGTGTGGTACAATGGATATGACAGGATGAATAGTACGCAAAGCGAGGAGCAATCCATGTCTCAAGAGTTCTACACCGTGCAGATTTGCGGCCTGACGCGCCATCTGCCGTTATTCGAGGTGGCGCCGCAGGTGCGGATCGCGATCTTCAATATGCTAGGCGACTATGAGGTCGTTGAAGCCATCGCCGACGAACTGGCCCCGCGGCTGCCCAAAGGGGCGGACGCGCTGATGACCGCCGAGGTCAAGAGCATCCCGCTGGCTCATGCCGTGGCCGTGCGGATGCATCTGCCCTATATCGTCGCCCGCAAGACGAAGAAGCCGTACATGGTCGGCGCGGTCAGCGTCGAGGTAGTCTCCATCACCACCGGCGCGCCGCAGACGTTGTGGCTGGATGGCAAAGATCTGGGGTTGGTGCAGGATAAGCGCATCATCCTGGTGGATGACGTGATCAGCACGGGCAGCACCCTGGCCGGGATGCGCAAGCTGGTCGAGGCGGCCGGCGGGCAGGTCGTGGCCGAGGCGGCCGCGTTCACCGAAGGCAATGACCCGGCGCAGTGGAAGCACATCCTTGCGACCGGCAACCTGCCGGTGTTTCTGGGATAATTATGCTGGAAAAAGTCGCGGCCATCGAGCGCCGCTATGAAGAATTGAACGCCCAACTGGCCGCGCCGGCCGTGATGGCCGATCCGGCGCGCCTGACGGAGCTGGCGCGCGAACAGGCTGAGTTGGAGGAGCTCGTCAGCGTCTATCGCGCCTACCGCGCGGCCGAAACCGAGCTGGCCGGCGTGCAACTGATGGTCGGAACCGAGACGGATGTCGAGCTGGTCGAAATGGCGCAGGTCGAAGTGGCGCGGCTGGAATCCGAGCAAGCTGGCCGGCTGGCGCGGCTGCAACAGCTCCTCTTGCCCAAAGACCCGAACGACGACAAGAACGTCATCGTCGAAATCCGGGCCGGCGCGGGCGGCGATGAAGCGGGGCTGTTTGCGGCCGACCTCTTCCGCATGTACCTGCGTTGGGCCGATGGGCACAGCTTCAAGACCGACCTGATGAGCCAGAGCGAAACGGGCATCGGTGGGTTCAAAGAGGTCATCTTCCAGGTGAAGGGCCGCGGCGCCTTCTCCCGGCTGAAATACGAGAGCGGCGTGCATCGCGTCCAGCGCGTGCCTACCACCGAGGCGCAGGGGCGCATCCACACCTCGACCGCCACCGTAGCCGTGCTCCCCGAAGCCAACGAAGTGGATGTGGCGATCGGCCCGAACGACGTGCGGATTGACGTTTTTCGCGCCACCGGGCCGGGCGGGCAGAGCGTCAACACCACCGACTCGGCCGTGCGCGTCACCCATCTGCCGACCGGGATCGTGGTCAGTTGCCAAGACGAAAAGTCGCAGCTCCAGAATCGCACCAAGGCGATGGCGATCCTGCGCGCCCGGCTTTACCAGGCGGAGCAGGAGCGGCTGGCGTCCGAGCGCAGCGAGGCGCGGCGCAGCCAGGTGGGCAGCGGCGAGCGCAGCGAGAAGATCCGCACCTACAACTTCCCCCAGAACCGGGTCACGGATCATCGTATCGGCAAGACGATCTACAACCTGCCCGGCGTCTTGAGCGGGGAGCTGGACGAATTCATCGAAGAATTGGCGACGACCGAGCAAGCGGAACGTTTACAGGCCATGGAGGGCGAGGAGTAGATTGAATTTTGTCTGGTCTCTCGACCGTTCGTGCGATGTCGGACGGGCGATGCTGGCTGCCACGCGGCGGCTGCGCGAAGGCGGCGGCGATTCCCCGCAGCTCGACGCCGCGGTGCTGCTGGCCCATGTGCTCGGCGTCAGCAAGGCGTGGCTCTATGCTCACCCGCGTCGCGGTCTCACCGAAGCCGAAATCAGCCAGTATGAGACCCTCGCCCGACGGCGCATCTGCCAGGAGCCGATCGCGTACCTGGTCGGCTACAGACCATTCTACGCCCTCGATATCATCGTCAATCCGCACGTGCTGATCCCACGGCCCGAGACCGAGCTGCTGGTAGAACGCGTCCTGAGCCATGCCAGGTATCTCCTGGCGCAAGGCCGGGCGCCGCTGATCGCGGACATCGGGACGGGGAGCGGCGCCATCGCGATCGCGCTGGCCGTCAACCTGCCCGCGGCGCAGGTGATCGCCGTGGATGTTTCGGCGGACGCGCTGGCAGCGGCGGCGGAAAACGTCGCGCGCCATGGCGTGGGCGACCGGGTGCGGCTGCTGGCGGGCAACCTGACCGATCCGCTGCCCGGCCCGGCCGACATCATCGTCGCCAACCTGCCCTACATCGCTACGCCGGCGCTGCTCCATCTGCCGCCCGCCGTGCGCGATTACGAGCCGGCGCTGGCGCTCGACGGCGGGCCAGACGGCCTGCGCGTCTTCCGGGCGTTTTTTGACGGCCTGGCGCATGACGGCGCGCAGGCGAAGCTGCGACCCGGCGGCCGTATCTATCTCGAAATCGGCGCCGATCAGGGCTTGGCGGTGAAATCATTGGCCGAGCTGGCCCTGCCCGGCGCCGAAGTATCTATCCTGCCCGACTACGCCGGCCTCGACCGGATCGTCGTCGCAGCGACGTGAGTTGAACGAGCCATGCCCTATCGTTTGTTGGCGCTTGATTTGGACGGCACGACCGTCGAGGGCGGCCAGATGCCGACCCCGCGTGTGAAAGCGGCGATTGCCGCCGCCGTGGCCGCGGGCGTGCAGGTCATCGTCGCGACGGGCCGACCCTACGTGTCGGCGCGGCGCTATGCGGGCGCGTTGGGGGTTTGCACCCCGGTGATCTGTTTCCAGGGCGCGCTGGTGAAGGAGTGCGCCGGTGACCAACGCACTCTCTTTGCCGAGGCGATGCCGGCCGCGCCTTTTGCCGAGGTCGTGGCCCTGGCTCAGGCGCGGCGGCTGGAGCTAAACATCTACACTGAAACGCGCATCTTCCACGGCCCGACGAGCTATTCGCCGGCTTTCTATGACTTGTGGTTCGGCGGCGACACCCAACCCGTGGCGAGCCTGGCGACGGCGTTCGAGCAGGTGCGCCGCGCCGCGCAACCGCTCCTCAAGGGGCTTTTCATCAGCGACGAACGCGCCAGCGACGACCTGACGCATGAGCTGCAAGAGGTCGTGGCCGGCCGGCTGACGGTGATGCGATCGCATCCGCTCTTTGTCGAGGTCACATCGCGCAACGCCTCGAAGGGTAACGCCGTCGCCTTTCTGGCCGATTGGTACGGCATCCCGCAGGCCGAGACGATCGCGGTCGGCGACTCCGGCAACGATGTGAGCATGGTCGCATGGGCGGGCCTCGGCGTGGCCGTGGCCAACGCCACGCCCGAAGTTCACGCGGTCGCCGATTGGATCGCGCCGCCGGTGACGGAAGAAGGCGTGGTGACGGTGATCGAGAAATTCATTTTGAATGCGGAATGATGAATGCGGAGTGCAGAATGATAAAGGCGGCTGTTGATCTGCTGCGGGCGGGAGAACTCGTCGCCTTCCCCACCGATACGGTATACGGCGTGGGAGCTATCGCGTGGGATGCGGCGGCCGTCGGCAAGCTCTACACGGCCAAGCTGCGCCGCCTGGACAAGGCGATCCCAATCCTGCTGGCCGATCCGGCCGATCTGGCGTTGGTAACGCGCGATCTCTCGCCCGCGGCCCTGCGCATCGCCGAACGCTTTTGGCCCGGCCCGCTGACCCTCGTCGTCCCGAAGGCCGGCCGCGTCCCGCCCGAAGTGACGGCCGGCGGCGACACCGTGGCGGTGCGCATCCCCGACCACGAAGTGGCCCGCGCCCTGATTCGGGCGGCCGGCGCGCCGCTGGCAACGACGAGCGCCAACATCTCTGGCCAGGCCAGCGCGGTCACCGCGGCCGAGGCGGAGGCGCAGCTCGGTGGCCGCGTTGCATTGGTGCTCGACGGTGGGCGGTGTCCGGGCGGGGTGGCGTCCACGGTGCTCGACCTCACCGGCCCGACCCCGCGCATCTTGCGCGCCGGCCCGATCGCGCTGGCTGAGATCCTGCGCTATGCTGATCGGCATTGACGCCAGCCGCGCCACAGCCGGCCAACGCACCGGCACCGAGACCTATTCGCTCAACCTGATCCGGGCATTGATCGGGCTGGGGACGGGGCATCGGTTTCGATTGTATACAAACGGTGTTTCCCACGCGCCAGGCATCTCCGAGATGCCTGGCGCGTGGGGTGAAGTGCGCGCCATCCCCTTCCCCCGGCTCTGGACGCACGTCCGGCTCAGCGCGGAGATGCTGACCCGGCCGCCCGACCTGCTCTTCGTGCCGGCGCACGTGCTGCCGCTGATCCACCCACGGCGCAGCGTCGTTACGGTGCATGACCTGGGCTATCTGCGTTATCCCGCGGCGCACCGCCCCGCCGACCGGCGCTACCTGGACTGGTCGACGCGCTGGAACGCGCAGCAGGCGACCGCCGTGCTGGCCGACTCGCAGGCAACGAAGGATGACCTGGCGCGGGCCTATGGCGTGGATCCGGACAAGATTCGCGTGGTCTACCTGGGCCGCGATGAGGCGCTCGGCCCGGTGCGCGCTGCGAACGAGCTGGCCGCGGTGCGGGAACGTTACGGGATCGCCGGGCGTTATCTGCTGTATGTCGGCACGTTGCAGCCGCGCAAGAACCTGGCGCGGGTGATCGAGGCGTTTGCTCGCGTGGTGGGCGCCCCCCCGCCCCCCCAACGATGGGGGGAGCAGTCGCCTCCTCTCCCCCCCCAGGATTGGGGGCCGGGGGGCCTTCAGCTCGTGCTGGCCGGCAAGCGCGGCTGGCTCTACGACGACCTGTTCGCGCAGGCGGCGCGCCTGGGGCTGACCGATCGCATCATCTTCCCCGGCTACGTGGCCGCCGCCGACCTGCCCGCGCTGCTGAGCGGGGCGCTGGCGTTCGTCTTTCCATCTCTTTACGAAGGCTTCGGCATTCCGGTGCTCGAAGCGGGAGCGTGTGGGGTGCCCGTCATCACCAGCAACACCTCGTCCTTGCCCGAAGTGGCCGGCGACGCCGCGCTGCTCGTGGATCCGCACGACGTGGATGCCATCGCCGACGCCATGTATCGCCTCGTCACCGACGCCGACCTGCGCGCCGAGCTGACCCGCCGCGGCCAGGAGAACATCAAACGCTTCTCCTGGGAAAAATGCGCACGGGAGACGCTGGCGGTGTTGGTGGAGGCGGGGAGCAAATAGCAAATAGCAAATGGCAAATCACAAATCTGCAATCTGCAATTCGCAATTCGCAATTCGCATCCTCGGCATCCGCGTTGACGCGTTGACCTACGCGGAGTTGCTCGACCGGATCGCCGGGTTCATCGCATCTGGCAGGCCGCATCAGATTGCGACGGTCAACCCGGAGTTCGTGATGGAAGCGCAGCGCAACGCGGCGTTTCGCGCGGTGTTGGAAGGGGCAGATTTGTGTCTCGCCGACGGAGTCGGGTTGCTGTGGGCGGCGCGGCGGCAGGGGCGGGTCTTGCCGGAACGCGTCACCGGCTCCGACGCGCTGCCGCTGATCGCGGAACGCGCCGCGCGCGAAGGGTGGCGGCTCTACCTGCTCGGCGCGGCCGAGGGGGTGGCCGCGCAGACCGGCCGGCTGCTCCAGGCGCGCAATCCCGGCGTGATCATCGTGGGCGCGTATGCCGGCTCGCCCGCGGCCTCGGCCGCGCCGGGCATCATCGAGCGCATCCGCGCGGCGCGGCCCGATGTGCTCTTCGTCGCCTACGGCGCGCCGAAACAGGACCTCTGGATCGCGGCGCATCGAGAGGCGCTCGGCGCGCCGGCCATGATCGGCGTGGGCGGCGCGTTCGATCACCTGGTGGGGGTGCGCAAGCGCGCGCCGGCCTGGGTGCAGCGGCTCAACCTGGAATGGCTGTTCCGGCTGATCACACAGCCGTGGCGGTGGCGGCGGCAATTGGCGCTTCTCCGGTTTGTATGGGCAGTGTTGACCGCTAAAACACGGTAAAGTGAAACTTTCGCTGTGGGTGTCATTCTGAGACCCGTCATGCCGCGCGGCGGCATATGTGCAAGATCAAGAACGTTCCGGCCTGTCATGCTGAGCGGGTTTGCCACGCAATTCCCGTTGCGGCGAGACACCAACGAAGCATCTCCATCTGGAACGTTCTGAGCAGAGGAGAATCTCTTGGGCCAGATTTTGGACCTCGCCGCCGCGCTGGCCTGGCGGCGAGAGTTACGGGATGCGGGTCGCACGGTCGTCTTCACCAACGGCCACTTCGACCTGTTGCACGTCGGCCATGCGCGCTACCTGCAGGCCGCGCGGGCGCTCGGCGACGCGCTGATCGTGGGGCTGAACAGCGACGCCTCGACGCGGGCGCGCAAACAGGGCCGACCGATCGTGCCGCAGGATGAGCGCGCCGAGCTGGTGGCCGCGCTCGGCTGCGTGGATGCCGTCGTGATCTTCGACGATCTGACCGCCAATGCGCTCGTGGCCGCGCTCCGGCCCGATATTTACGCCAAAGGGGGCGATTGGAACCGCCCCGATGGGCCGCGGCCGCCCGAAGCCGAGATCGTTGCGGGTTACGGCGGCCGGGTGGTCTTCCTCCCGTTCATCCCGGAACGCTCCACCACGGCCCTCATCGAACGGATTATCGCCCTGTGAACCGGCCCAACCGACCGCGGCCGCTGGCCTGGATCGCCGGCCGGCCCTTCACCCGGACGGGCGATGGGAACAACGCCCGCGGCGCCGGGCCACTGCTGCCGGTCCCGGCCGGGAATGCGCCGGAACCGGGTGCGGGGCTGGCCGTCTCAGCCGGGATCGTCGGCCTGGGCAACATCGCCAGTCGCGTGATCGGCCTGGCGCGCGACACCATCACCTCCTGGTATTTCGGCTCGCGCGGCGAGCTGAGCGCCTTCAACCTGGCCGCCCGCGTCCCCACCATGATCTATGACCTGCTGGTGGGCGGCATGTTGAGCGCCGCGCTCGTGCCGGTGCTCAGCGAATACGCGCGACCCGAACGCCGCCACGAGCTGGCCCGCGTCGCCAGCGCCATCCTCACGTTGATCGCGCTCCTCATGGCCGGCATCGTGCTCCTCCTGGAGTTGTTCGCCGCGCCCGTGGCAGGCATCCTGGGCGATTTCGGCGATCCCGGCCTGCAACAGACCCTCGCCGCCTGTCTGCGCCTCATCTCGCCCGCGGTGCTCCTGTTCGGGCTGGTCGGCGGCGCGCTGGGGCTGCTCTACGCGCTCAGACGTTTCTCCTACACCGCCGTCGGCGGCGCGGTCTTCAACCTGGGCATCGTCATCGCGGCGCCCCTACTCGCGAACCGGATCGGCATCTACGCGCTGCCGGCCGGCATCCTGCTCGGTAGCCTGCTGCAACTGGTCGTGCTTCTGCCCGGCCTGCGCGATGTCACCCTGCGCTTCTCGCTGGCCTGGGGCCACCCGGCCGTGCGCCGCATCTTCCGGCTCTACCTGCCTATCGCGCTCGGCCTGATCGTCACCCAGGCGCAGATCGTGGTGGATGGCCGGTGGGCCTCGGCGACCGGGCCGCAGAGTGTGAGTTGGATGCGCTACGCCACCACGCTGATCCAACTGCCGCTGGGGCTGATCCCGGTCGCGGTCTCGCTGGCGGCGCTGCCGAGCCTGGCCCAGCGCGCCGCGGCCCAGGATTGGGATGGCTTCCGCCGGATCTTCGCCAGCGGCCTGCGCTTCGTGATTGTGCTCCTGATCCCCGCGACCGTGGCGCTCTGGGCGCTGGCCGAGCCGATCATCCGGCTGCTGTTCGAGCACGGCAGCTTCACCCCGGCCGACACAGTGATGACCGCGCGGGCGCTGCGGCTCTATCTGCTTGGCCTGCCGTTCGCCGGGATTGATTATCTGCTGAACTACACCTATTACGCCCGACAGAACACGCGCACCCCAGCAGTCGTCGGCGTGCTCGGCGTGGGATTCTACTTCGCGGCCGCGTTGCTGCTGAAGGGGCCGTTGGGCTTCCTTGGCCTGGTGCTGGCCGATTCCGCCAAGCAGGCCGGCCATGCGCTGATCATGAGCGGCCTGTTGCTGCGCAGCCTGGGGTGTCTGGGGGGCGAGCGCATCGGGCCGACCGCGCTGCGGGTGGCCCTGGCCGCCGCGCTGATGGGCGGGCTGCTGGCCGTCTCGGCCGGCTGGCTGGCGGCGCGCTTTGGGGGCAGTCTGTCGGGCGAGGCGCTCGTCGTCGGAGGGGCCGGCCTGGCCGGCGGCGCGTTCTATTTGCTGGCGCTGCGTGTCCTCGGCGTGAGCGAGGTTGTCACATTGCTGGATACGGTGACGCGGCGCGGCCGCGCCGGCGCAAACCGCCAACCCTGAATTGACGCCCTCCCGCAGCCGCGGTATAATTCCACGGCTTCCCCACGGAAGCGACGCACTTGTATGGAGGATCGGTCTTTCCATGGCAAAGAAGAAGCTAGTCCGGCGTGTACCCCCATCCGCATCCCCGCGCATGTACGGCGATGGGAAACCTTCGCGGGCAACCCAGGCCGCGGCCGGCAAATTACCGGCGGCGCCGCGCGCGGCCACTGGCGGCACGGCCGTCGCGTCCATTGCGCGCAGCGCGGCCAGCCTGGCCCAAGAATATGGCTATGTCCTCGGCGACCTGAAGCGGCTGGGGCTGATTGCGGGCGCTCTGTTTGCGGTGTTGGTCGTCCTGGGGATTGTGATCCGTTAGCGCGCAGTCAATTGGGTGTATTCAAGATCAGTTACGGGAGCATCCTGAGCGGAGCCTCGCTGTAGTTTGGCGAGGCGCAGTCGAAGGATGCGGCCTTGCTTCAGTGGCGCTGAGCGGAGCCTCGCTGTAGTTTGGCGAGGCGCAGTCGAAGGATGCGGCCTTGCTTCAGTGGCGCTCCACATCCTTCGACTACGTGGCGAAAGGGCCGCCACTCCGCTCAGAGCCTGCCCTGAGCTTGTCGAAGGGATGCTTCGCTTGGTTGGTCTGAACTAACTTTGAATACACCCCAGCCAATTCGGCATCCTGAGCGGAGGTCACGTCTGCTGAACGGAGCGCAGCCGAAGCATGTGACCGCAGTCGAAGGAAGCCTTTGTTTGACCGATTTGGAGAGACGGGGCATGACGGCCAGCCGGCGATCATGCCCCGTCTTGTTTTCCCAAGATTCAGCCGGCCGCCTGGGGCGCGGGCCGGCGGAGCGGCAGCCAGCCGGCAATCACCGTGTCGGCCAGGACATGGCACGCCAGGCAGAGCCAGAAGTTGCGGGTGAGCACGAAGATGCTGGTCGTGGCGATTGCCAAAGCCAGGCCGCGCAGCAACGCCTCGGGCCGATCTTGCCGCCGCGCTTCGAGAGTCGGCCAGCGGAGCGTGTCCCGGAAGAACGGGTTTAGGCCCGCCTCGAGCAGCGCCAGCCCCAGGCCGAGCCAACTGCCCCAGTAGAACGGCTGCGCTTGCAGCTCGCGCAGGAGCGGCGCGGGGAACGGCGCGGGGAGCGCCGGCAGCGCGGTCAGCCAGGCGATCAACGCGGCGCGGCAGAAAGCCAGACGCCACTGGGTCAGGCTGGCATCTATCGCCGCGCGGAGGGTGAGGAGCACGCGGCTTTCTCCCGCGGCGAGCGGCTCGCCGGCGGGAAGCGCGCGGCGATAGGCGAGCCACCCGAACGCGATCAGCGCGATCACCAGCCCCACGAACGGCCCGCCGGCGCTCAGGCTCGCGATCCAATCCAGTTCTGCGACCCCCAGCAGATAGGGCGAGATCGCGCCGTAGCGCCACGCATAGAAGGGCGGCAGCAGCAGATAGAGGGACGCGGTCAGCCAGGCCGCGGCCTGCACGCCGCTGGAGCGCAGCAAGGGCGCGCAGGCCCCTATCCGCGACTCCGCGCAGGCGTGCACGATCAACCACGCGAAATTCGCCGCCAGGATCGCCATCGCGGCCGTGACGAACGCCCAGAGGCCGGGCTGAGTCAGGTCAAAGTGTGTTTCGAGCCAGCTCATGGAGCCTATTGTCGTTCCAACGCCGGGTCGAGCCGCGCCGGCTTCGTCTTCAAGTGCGGCACAGACGCCGGCCCGGCCACGCCCCTCACGACATGATGGGCCGCTTCGTGAGCCTGCGCCTCGAACACCTGCAAGTCGGCCGATACTGGGTTGCCAAAAGCCGGCGGTAACCGCCGAAAAGGCGAGCCACACAGCCACCGCACGAACCGGCCGGGCCAGCTTCGCCAGTTGCGTTTCATAGGACACCTCTCTTTTTTAGTCGGATAGTCGGGTAGTCCGACTACTCGACTACTCGACTACCAGACTCGTCTCCACCACCTGCCGTACCCCCGGCACACGGTTCAGGATCTTCAGCCGCGCGGCGTCCACGTAGTCGGCGCCGGCCAGGACAGCATAGCCGGTGATGATCAGGTAGGCGGCGGCCATCAGCACCGTGGCCTGGGGAATGGCGGACGCCGCCGCGCCGCCGAACAACCGGAAGCCCTGCAAGAGCCGATCCACCAGCGCCAACTGCTCCCCGAAGCTCGTCCGCAGACCGTCCACTCCTTGCAGCGCGACCGCAAATTTGCCCAGATCGGCCTGGCTCTCGGCCGCGAGCTTGCCCAGTTGCGCGCCGGTCCCCTGCGTCTCGTAGAGCTGCTCCAGCAGCTTCGCGAACCGCTGACCGGCCGCCACGTCATTCAGCCACGCCAACACCTGCTGGCTGGCGGTCTGTGCGATCGCCGGGCCGCAGAGCGCCACGACCGCGTTATAGGCGCTAAGCGCAAACTCGCGCACGAGAGTGACCAGCCGCGTCACCTTTTCCCCTACGCCGAGCGCCTGGGCGATATCCAGGCCGACGATGCCGGCCGCCTGGGCCACATGCCCCAGACCCAGCGCCAGCAGCCCGCTCATCGCGGTCTGGCCCGTCTTGGCCGCGCGCGTCTCGATGAGGTTCAGCGTGGCCGTGACCAGCGCGGCAAGCTGCTCGCGGGCCGCGGGCAGGTCGGCGGGCATGGCGACCGCGCGAGCGCTGCGCAGCGTGGCCGGCGCTTCGCCCAGGAGGAGCGCCAGGCTCTCCTCGATGTCGCCGGGCGCGAACACGGTCGCTTCGTCAACGCCGCGCTCCACCGCACGGGTCATGGGCGCGGCGTCCGGCGCGGCTTGCAACAGGTAGGCGCTGATCTGCAGGTCGGCCAACGCTTTCGCCAGCAGTTGCGTGGCGGCCTGGGCGCGTTCGGCCGGATCGGCTGCGGCCAGGCCCGCGCTCGCCGTCCGTGTCAACTCGGCGGAGAGGGGCGCCAGCGCCGCGGCCCGGTCCAGCAAGGTTGTCTCGGACGTCGCCTCTCGAGCCGCGCCCTGAGACTCCTGAGCGATAGTCGAAGGACGAAGAGCTGCGCGTTCAGGGATGGCTCGCGTGGCAGAGCCGAAAAGGGCACGCGCGCCAGTGGCATAAGCACGGGCGATTTCCTGGTTGGTGAACGGTGGGGTCATGCTCGGCCTCCTTGGGCTTCCGACGGATATCACTGCCACAATTATAGCACACATTGCGACGGATGGCGCGATGAGTTTTGGGAATCGCGGTGCATATCTTCTCGACAGAACGTAGCTCGCGGCTTCCCCACCGCGTCAGGTTCACCACAAACCGACCTACTCTTTGCTCTCATCGTCATCCTGCGGTATAATCTGCGCGTTTGACGTTTCACACACATGAGGATACCTTGCGCGCACTCATCACCGGCATTTCCGGCTTTGTTGGCAGCCATCTGGCCGAATACCTGCTGGCCCACACCGACTGGCAGATCGCAGGCACGGTCTATGGCCGGCACGATAACATCGCCCACCTGCGCGACCGGTTGGCGCTCTACCCGGCGGAGCTTTCACGGCTGGAGGTCGTGCGCTATATCGTCGAGGAGACGAAGCCCGACTACATCTTCCACCTGGCGGCTCAGCCGATCTCGGCCCTCTCGCGGATTGATCCGTGGTTCACCCTGGAGAACAACATCCGCGCGCAGCTCAACGTGTTGGAAGCGGTGGTGCAGCTTAAGCTCCACAGCCGGGTGCTGGTCATCGGCTCGGCCGAGGAGTATGGCAAGATCACGCCCGCCGATTTACCGGTTGATGAAGAGACGCCGCTGCGTCCCGTGACGCCCTACGGGGTCAGCAAGGTGGCCCAGGATTACCTTGGCTTGCAGTATTACCTGAGCTATGGCGTGGCGACTGTGCGGGTGCGTTCCTTCAATCACATCGGCCCGCGGCAGCGCGAGGGCTTTGTGGCCGCCGATTTCGCCAAGCAGATCGCCGAGATCGAGGCCGGGCTGCGCACGTCCCAAGTGATGGTGGGGGACCTGAGCGCCGGCCGCGATTTCAGCGACGTGCGCGATGTCGCCAGCGCGTATCACCTGGCGTTGACGTGCGGCGAGCCGGGCGAAGTGTACAATATCGGGTCGGGAAACTCGTTTACGGCCCAAATCCTGTTGGAGACGCTGATCCGGCTGTCGGGAAAGCCTGTTTCCATCGTCCAGGATCCGGCCCGGATGCGTCCCGTCGAGGTGCCGGAGGTGCGGGCTGACATCCGCAAGTTCCAGGCTCGCACCGGTTGGGCGCCGGTCATCCCGTTTGAGCAGAGCATGGCCGACGTGCTGGCCTATTGGCGCGAGCAAGTGCGAACCGGCGCGACCGACCCGACGCCGTTGGAGATGAGAATCGTAGCGAGAGGAACATGACATGCCAAAAGCCTTAATCACCGGCATCACCGGCCAGGATGGTTCCTATCTGGCGGAGTTGTTGCTGAAACAGGGATACGAAGTGATCGGCATGGTGCGCCGCACCAGCACGACGAACTTCGATCGCATCCGCGACTTCCAAGATCGGATCACCATCGTGCAGGGCGATCTGCTCGATCAGGTGAGCTTGATCCACATTTTGCAGGAGCACAGCCCGAACGAGGTGTATAACCTGGCCGCGCAGAGCTTCGTGCCGACCAGCTTCACACAGCCGGTGCTGACCGGCGAGTTCACCGCGCTGGGCGTGACGCGCCTCCTGGACGCGATCCGCATCGTGGATCGTTCGATCCGGTTCTACCAGGCCAGCTCCAGCGAGATGTTCGGCAAGGTGCAGGAAGTGCCGCAGCGCGAGACGACCCCCTTCTACCCACGCAGTCCCTATGGCGCGGCCAAGGTCTACGGCCATTGGATCACCGTGAACTACCGCGAGAGTTATAACCTGTTCGCGTGTTCGGGTATCCTGTTCAACCATGAGGGGCCGCGGCGCGGCCTGGAGTTCGTCACGCGCAAGATCAGCCACGCGGTGGCGCGCATCAAGCTGGGGCTGGCGGACGAGGTGCGGTTGGGCAATCTGGACGCGCGTCGCGATTGGGGTTATGCGCCAGACTACGTCCACGCCATGTGGTTGATGCTCCAGCAGGATCACCCCGACGACTACGTGATCGCTACCGGCGAAACCCATTCCGTGCGCGAGTTCTGCCAGGTCGCGTTCGATTATGTGGGGCTGGATTGGGAAAAATACGTGACAGTGGATCCGAAATTCTACCGCCCGGCCGAGGTGGATCTGCTGGTGGGCGATCCCAGCAAGGCCGGCCGTGTGCTCCACTGGGAGCCGTCCGTCACCTTCCAGCAGCTCGTGCGCATCATGGTGGATGCGGACCTGGCGACGCTGCAGCAGCAGGGGAATCACACGCCGCACGTGGGTTAAGAAAAGCAATGCGCGTGCGCCGGTTGCTGAGAGAAGGGTAGGGATTCAATGACTGCTGGGGTGATTTCTCTTCCTGTGCAGAGCCGCTCTATCGGCGACTCGAACGGGTCGCGCAGATGACCCAACGTTCAATCGCCGAGACATTAGCGATGGCGATTGCCACCGCTGTGCCGCCTGCGGCGGACCTGCCCGACGCGCTGGCAGATGAATTGGCGGGAATGGCTTGGTTGAGCGACAAGATGATGAACAACGCTCGCATCATGCGCGCCCGTCGGCTACGGGTAGCGGCCGGTTGGCATCCACCGACAGATTAGTCCACAGGTCACGTGGGGAGATTCTATGTCCGATATCAGCTTCGGCACCGATGGCTGGCGCGCCAGCATCGCGGATGACTATACATTCGACAACGTGCGCCGGTGCGCGCAGGGCTTCGCCGATTATCTGAAGACGGTGTATCCCGGCGAGTTGGCGCGCGGCGCGGTGATCGGCGGCGACAAGCGGTTCCGGTCGGAGGATTTCGCGGCCGCGGCCGCCGAGGTGCTGGCCGGCAACGACATCCCCGTCCATTTCTGCGGCGGCGGGATTCCGACCCCCATCATCTCCTTCGGCGTGACCGAACGCGGGGCGCTGGGCGCGATCAATATCACGGCCAGCCATAACCCGCCGACTGACAACGGCTTCAAGGTGCGCGACGCGAACGGCGGCGCGGTGGATCCGGCCGGGCTGAAGGCTATCGAAGCGCGTATCCCGGCCACGGCCGCGGGCGCGCAACGGCTGGATTTCGATGCGGCGCTCAAGGCCGGGCTGATCCGGCCATACGATCCTGTGCCGGCCTATGATGCGCGCATCCGCTCGCTGGTGGATGTCGAAGGCATCAAGGCGGCGGGGTTCACCGTGCTGGTGGATAACATGTGGGGCAACGGCGCGGGCTTCCTCTCGCGCTTCCTGGCCGGCGGCAAGACCCGCCTCGTCGAATATCATGCCGACCGGAATCCGATTTACCCGGAGATGCAGCGGCCCGAGCCGATTCCGCCGAACGTGGACGCGGGCCTGGCGAAGGCGCGCGAGATCGGCGCGGACGTGGTGTGCATCATGGATGGGGACGCCGACCGCTGCGGCTTGGGTGATGAACATGGGCAGTTCGTGGATCAGTTGCGGGTTTATGCACTGTTAGCGATGTACCTGTTGGAGGTGCGCGGCGAGCGCGGGCCGATCGTTAAGACCATCAGCACGACTTCCATGCTCGACAAGCTCGGCGCGCGCTACGGCGTGAAGGTGGTGAACACGGGCGTCGGCTTCAAGTATGTCGCGCCCGCGATGATGGAGCATGATGGGCTGATCGGCGGGGAGGAGAGCGGCGGCTACGCGTTCCGCGGCCACGTGCCCGAACGGGACGGCATCCTGGCGAACCTCTATCTGCTCGACCTGATGTGTCGCACCGGCAAGAAACCCACCGAGCTGCTGGCGATGCTCTTCGATCTGGTGGGCGGCCCGCACTACTATGATCGGATTGACACGCGCGTCAAGGACAACGCCATCAAGCAGGCGGCCAAAGCGCGGCTGGATGTCGGCCGGCCACAAGCCATCGGCGGCTTGCGCGTCACCGACAAGGTCACGCTGGACGGCTACAAGTTCGTCCTGGAGGATGGCGGCTGGCTGCTCGTCCGTTTCTCCGGCACCGAGCCGCTGATCCGCGTCTATTGCGAGACGACGCACGGCGATCGGGTGCCGATGATCCTGCAGGACGGGCTGAAGCTGGCAGGGATTGCGTGACAAGGTGACAGGTGACAACTCGCAGCGATCACCTTGTCACCCCTTCGCCTTGTCATCTTGTCAGGAGATCGGCGTGTACGTTGACACCCATTGCCACCTCGACCTGCCCCAGTTCGACGCCGACCGCGACGCGGTGATCGAACGGGCGGCCGCCGTGGGCGTGGGCCGGATCGTCAACCCGGCGATTGACCTGGTTTCCTGTCGCCGTGTGTTGGCCCTGGCCGACCGGCATCCGAACATCTACGCGGCCGTCGGGGTGCACCCGAACGATTGCGCCGACTTCGACGCGAGTACGGCTGACGTCCTCCGGTCGCTGGCGCAGCATCCGAAAGTAGTCGCCATCGGTGAGATTGGGCTGGATTATTACTGGAAGAAGGTCGCGCATGACCGCCAACGGGGCGCGTTGATCGCCCAACTGGAGCTGGCGGCCGAGCTTGGTCTGCCGGTCATCTTGCACAGCCGGGAAGATGCCAACCATTCGGCCGCGTGCTACGCCGATCTGCTGTGCCAGATCGCGCAAATGGGGGCGGAAATACGGAACGCGCGCGGCGAGGATGCTATCATCGGCGTTTGGCATGCGTTTTCCGGTGACTTGGCCGAAGCCCAACGCGCGCGCGCGTTGGGCTTGGTGTTAGGTGTCGGCGGGCCGATCACATTTCAGAATGCGCGCCGCTTGCAGGCGCTGGCGCCGCAGCTTCCCGCGGATCAGGTGATCCTGGAGACCGACGCGCCGTATCTGGCGCCGCATCCGTACCGGGGACGGCGCAACGAACCGGCCTACGTGCCGCTGATTGCCGAACGATTGGCGCAGTTATCAAACACGACTTCGGACGCGGTGGCTTCGATGACCACGGCCACCGCAGGCAGATGTTTTGGGTTCGCGGCCAGTGCGTGATGTGCAGCCCCGGCGCGGGCGCACGCCAATGTCACTTGTCATGCAAGATTCGCCATACAAGGCGCCGATGATCATAGACTTGGCAATTCTTACGCTCGTTCAGGATGATCTCCAACGCGTCGAGCGCAAAATGCGCTCGATCGGCGCAGGGGCCTATGAACCGCTGGCAGAGGCCTTTCTGAGCTTGTTGCGCAGCGGCGGCAAACGCTTGCGGCCGGCCGTCGCATTGGCCGCGCATGGTCTCTTCCACAGCCATGCCTCAGACAGGGTCGTGGCGATGGCCGCCGCGGTCGAGATGCTGCACAACGCCACCCTGGTGCACGATGATCTGATTGATGAGGCGCTGGTGCGCCGCGGGATGACTACGCTGAACGCGGTTTGGAGCAAGGGCGCGACCGTGCTGGCGGGCGACTATCTGTTTGCGCGGGCTGCCGGTTTCGCGGCCGAAACGGAGAATTGGCAGGTCGTGCAGCTTTTTGCGGATACCCTGCGCATTATCTGCGAAGGCGAGCTGCGCCAACTGTTCTCGAGCCGGCAATGGCGCCAGCCGAAAGACAGCTACTATCCGCGGATTTTTGCCAAGACGGCCTCGCTGTTCGCTGCAGCCACCCGATCCGGCGCGATGCTGGCGGGCGCTTCATTCGCCCAGGAACAGGCGCTTTACGATTACGGTTATAACATCGGCATGGCGTTCCAGATCGTGGACGACATCCTGGATTATGCCAGCGACGAAATGACTCTGGGCAAACCCGTGGGCGGCGACCTGCGCCAGGGCATCTTGACTCTGCCGTTCTACTATTTCCTGCAAGCGCAGCCCGACCCGGAAGCGATCCTGAACCGCTTGGAGGTCGACGGTGCATCGGGGCGGGATAATGGTTCCGGCGCGGACACCGTGGCCGAAATCGTGGCGCGTGTGCGAGCATCGGGGGCGCTTCAAGAAGCGCAGGCGGAGGCGCGCGACTTCACCGAGCGGGCAAAGGCCGCCCTGGCGATCTTCCCCGATGAACCGTATCGGCAGGCGCTTTGCGAGCTGGCCGACTACGGCATCGCGCGCCACGCCTGATCGGCATCCGCTCACTGACCATGCCTGACCGTCCTTCTGATCCGATCCAGGCGCAGCCCGTGCCAGACCTCTCGGTGGTGATCGTCAGTTGGAATGTGCGCGACTTGCTGCGGGAGTGCTTGCGGTTCGTCGTCGGGACGCCCAAAGGGCGGGGGTCAAGAATCGGGACGTCCAAAGGGCGAGAATCAGTCGCCTCGCTTGATGGCTCTTCGCTGATCCCTGATCCTTGTTCCCTGGCCCTTGAGGTCATCGTCGTGGACAATGCCTCGGCTGACGGCAGCGCGGCGATGGTGGCGGCCGAGTTCCCGGCCGTGCGCCTCATCGTCAGTCCGGTCAATCGCGGTTTCACGGGCGGCAATAACTTGGGTCTGGACGCCGCGCGTGGCCGCTATGTCTTCTTCCTGAATCCAGATACGATCGCCAGCCAGGACGCGCTCGTCACGCTGGTGGACTACCTGGAAACACACGCCGATGTCGGCGTGGTCGGCCCGCAATTGCGCCACGGCGATGGCCGCCTTCAGTCGTCACGCCGGCGCTTCCCGACCCTGCTGACCGCGCTGTTCGAGAGCACGCCCCTGGAGTGGCATTGGCCGGCCAATCGTTGGGCACGCTGGTATCGGATGGAGGATCAGGGGTCAGGCGGCAGGGGTCAGGCGGCAGGGGTCAAGGGGGCGAGCGAGAGCGTGGGCGAGGAAGTGGATTGGCTCGTCGGCGCGGCGCTGATGACGCGGCGCGCGGTGTTGGCCCAGGTCGGCGGCTTCGATGAAGGCTACTTCATGTATTCCGAGGAGTTGGATTGGTGCCGGCGCGTCAAAGCCGCGGGCTGGCGGATCGTCTATCTGCCGGGGGCGCAGATCACGCACTACGAGGGCAAATCCAGCGAGCAGGTGGTCGCAGCCCGGCACATCCGCTTTCAGACCAGCAAAATCCGCTACTTTCGCAAATTCCACGGGCCACGCGCCGCCGGATTTCTGCGGGCTTTTATTTTGGGTGCATTTGCGGTAGAATGGGGCCTGGAAGCTACGAAATGGCTGCTGGGCTCCAAACGGGCGCTGCGCCGTGATCGCATGGCGGCGTACCGGCAGTTGTTGGCTTCAGGGTTAGTGGATGAGTAGACGGGGTTCGCTATGCGTGTCCTCTTCATCACAGGCGAATATCCGATCATGCAAGGCGGCGTGGGCGATTACACCCGGCAGCTGAGCCAGGCCTTGGGCGCGCGCCGCGTGGATGTGCATGTCCTGACCGATGCGAACGCGGGCGGCGACCATTTGCGCCGGCCCGCCGGCGCCTACGAACCGACTGTACATCCGATCATTGATCAAGAGGGCTGGGCGCTCTGGGGGTTTGTGCTCCAGCTTTGCCGCCGGTTGCGGCCTGATGTACTCCACATCCAATACCAGTCGGCCGCCTATGGCTTGCACGGCGCGGTGAACTACCTGCCCTGGCGGCTCAAAGTTCAGCCCAACCGGCCGCGCCTGGTGACGACCTTCCACGATCTGCGCTTCCCTTATCTCTTCCCGAAGGCGGGACCGCTGCGCTGGCGGGCCGTGCTGGCCCTGGCGCAGGGCAGTGACGCCAGTGTCATCACCAACCCGATTGACTGGCTGCGTCTGGCACGCGCCGGGCTTTCGGGTCGGATGTTCCCCATCCCGATCGGCAGCAACATCTACTGCCAGCCGCCGGCAGACTACGACCGGGCGCGCCAGCGGGCGCAGTGGGGCGCCGGCCCCGACACCTGGTTGCTCGCCTACTTCGGCTTCATGAATGCCGGCAAGGGCGGCGAAACCCTGATCCGCGCGCTTGCCGACCTGGCGCAGGCCGGCAAACCGGCGCGTCTCTTGATGGTAGGTGGCCAGGTCGGCGCCAGCGACCCGACCAATCAGGCTTACCTGGCGCGGATCGAGCAGTTGATTGACGAGCTGGGGGTGCGCGAGCGCGTGCAATGGACCGGTTTCACCAGCAGCGATCAGGTTTCCGCGAACTTGCTCGCCGCGGATTGCGCGGTGCTGCCCTATCGCGAAGGCGCGTCGCTGCGCCATGGCAGCCTGATGGCCGCGCTGGCGCATGGCCTGCCGATCGTCAGCACGCGGCCGCCGGATGACGTGCGCGAGGTGGCCGGCCTCTTTCCCGTCCTGCACAACGCCAAGTCGGCGCTGCTCGTGTCGCCAGATGATCCCGCGGGGCTGGCCGAGGCCGTCGTCCGGCTGATGAGCGATGGCGTCTTGCGTGCGCAATTAGCGCAGGCGGCGAAGGAGCTTTCGCACCAATTCGAGTGGAATGCGATCGCAGAACGCCATGTGGAGATGTATCAGCGATTGGGCGTCTCGACTTGACGCCCGCGGTGTTACGCACGGGAGACCGCTCTGAAGCACATCCATAGGTGGCTGGTCGTTCTGCTGGCAGCGCGCCTCGTGCTCGGTCTGGCCTATAGTGTGGCGATCCCCCTCGGCGAGGCGCCTGACGAGGCGGACCATCTGGCTTACGCCGCCTACATCGCGCAGACGCAGCGCCTGCCGCAGGGCGCCGAAATGACCCAGGCCAAGCATCCGCCGCTGTATCATGTGCTGGCGGCGGCCGTGGGCGGCTGGGCCGGACTGGGTGCGGGCTTCTTGCGCGCCAATCCCGACGTCGGCTTCACGTCGGACGCCTCCCCGAACTTTTTCGTCCACACGACGGTGGAAAGCTGGCCATGGCGCGATGGGCCGCTCGCCATGCGTCTGGCGCGGCTTGTTTCTGTGCTGGCCGGCGTGGGGCTGGTCGCTGCAACCTATGCCCTGGGCCGGGCGGTCTGGCCGAGCTGGCCGAACGGCGCGCTCGCGGCCGCGATCTTCGTGGCCTTCCTGCCCGAATCGCTTTTCGTCGGCGGCGCGATGAGCAACGATACGCTGGCCGCGCTGTTGGGCACGCTGGCTCTGTGGCTGGCTCTGCGCAGCCGGACGCCGTGGCATGCGGTCATCACCGGGATCGTCATGGGCCTGGGCCTGTGGGCGAAGGTCAGCGTAGCTGCGCTCTGGCCGGTGGTCTGTTTAGTGATGCTGGCGCAGGGCTGGGCGGCCGGGGGCTGGCGACGGACCCTTCGGCCGCGCGTCTGGGGCCTGACCGCCATCGCTGGCCTGGTCGCGCTGGCCGTCACTGCGCCGTGGTTCCTGCGCAACCGCCAACTCTACGGCGATTGGATGGGCTGGCCGCTGGTGTTGGCGACGATTGATCGCCGCGCCGGGCCGTTCGGCCTGGCGGAGCTGGCCTGGCTGCTCCGCGGTCTCTTCTTGAGCTTCTGGGGCAAGTTCGGCGGCGCGGGGCACATCGCGCTGCCGTGGTCGTTCTATGCGTTGTGGGGCGTGTTAGTGGCTGTGGCCGGGCTGGGCGGGGTTCGGCAGATTGCAGATTGCAAATGGCAAATCGGCAAATCGGCAAATCACAAATCGGCAAATCACAAATCAGCGGATCACAAATCAGCGGATCAATGCGACGATCGCGTTTCACGTTTCACGTTTGACGTTTCACTCATCCTGTTCGGCGCGCCGCTCATGACGCTCGTCTGGCTGATCGTCTACAGCCGGGTCGCGTTGGGCACTGATCAGGGGCGGTTGTTGTTCCCGGCCATCGGCCCGCTGGCGCTGCTGTTGGTAAGAGGGCTGGCGGGAGCAAATTGCAAATTGCAAATTGCAAATTGCAAATCGGCAAATCTATATGCCCATCAGCCGATGAACGTCATCCTCTGCGCCTGGTGCGGGTTGCTGTTTATGGTTGCGGTAGCGGCGTTGACCTTCGGCTTGGCGCTGCCTTTTGCCGCACCTCTGGCGCCTTCAGGAGTTGAAGTCGCGGCCGCGCAGCCGGTCGGCCGGACATTCGGGGATGTGATCGAGCTGGTGAGCTATCGTTGGGAGCCTGAGGCGAGGCAGCCTGACAAGCGCCAGCTTATTCTATATTGGCGCGCCGTCCGGCCTGTGACGACCGATCTGCGCGCCGCGCTGCGTCTGTTGGATGCCCAGGGCGGCATGATCTGGGAGTGGAAACGGTCGCCCGGCGCGGGGCGATTCAGCACCGATCGCTGGCCGGGCGGTCGTCTGGTGGCGGATGTTTACCATATCCCGGTCGAACATCTGGCGCGAGCGGCGCGGATCGAAGTCGGCGTGCGGCCATTCCCAGAGGGGGCGTGGCTGACGCTGACAGACGGCGCACCTACGTTGTCATTGCCCGGCTCGCGACCGTGATGCAACGCGATTGTGACGCTGTGGATTCCTTTGGCAATAGTCGGTAATGACGAAACTTCGATCTTACTCGGCATCGTTGGCTGCGGCAGCGATCCTCCTCCTGGCCGCTTGGCTCAGGCTCTATGATCTGGGCAGCGCTTCGTTTACCTACGATTCAGCGCGACTCAGCAATCTGGCGGCCGAGTTTGTGGATACCGGCCGCGTGCCGACCCGAGGCATGATGTCGTCAGTGGGAGTGGAGAACCCACCGCTGGCGGTCTACCTGATGGCCATTCCGAACTTGGTGAGCCGCGATCCAGCGATCTCGCTCACCTTCATCGCCCTGATCAATATCCTGGGCGTATGGGCGCTTTTTGCCTTCGGGAGGCGCTATTGGGGCGCCGGAGTTGGCCTGGTTGCGAGCCTGCTCATGGCCGTCGGCGCGTGGGCCGTGTTTTACTCGCGCCAACTTCAGAGCCAAGATTTACTCGTCTCCGGCATCGTGTTGTTTTTCACCCTGCTGTATGCCTGGTGTTCTGAGAAACAACAATGGGCGTTGGCCGGATCGCTGGGCGTATTCACTGCGCTCACCCAGATCCACTTCGCTGCCCTGGTGTTGGCGCCAACCCTGATCCTGGCGATCGGGTTTTGGATCATTCAGCGCAAGCATAGGAATGGCCGTTTTGGGGCGCCGCTGATCGTCGGAATCGGATTAAGCAGCCTGCTATACATGCCGTATCTGGCGTGGGATGCCACGAACGACTGGCAGAATGCCCGGCGGGCAATCGAATTGTTGGGCGGCGCGCGCCAATTCCAGCCGGGCATCTTGGATTTTGCGCTGATGCACATCGGCGGACGAAATATCCATTCGCTCGCCGGCCCTGCCATGTATAGGCAGTATCTACAGGGTCTGCCGCCCTTCGAGTATCTGCCGGATCGCATTATAGAGGCGTTGGTGATCGCGGCTGCCGCGTGGCTGGCGGCGCGTTTGTGGTTGGAGCGTCGGCAAGCAAATGCGGTAACACGCGATGGTTTGCTGCTATCATGGCTGCTTGTCCCCCTGTTAGTCTTCATGCGATCTTCCTCTGATGTGTTGCTCCACTATCTGCTCCCAATCCTCCCGGCCACCTATCTGGCCTTGGCGATCGCCGCGCGTGATCTGATCGTTGCGATGACGAAGTTCGGCGTACTTTGGCGTCGCGTCGCGCTCGGGATCGGTGTTGCAACCTTGCTGTCGTTTGTCGCCTGGCAGGCCATCCTCTCCCTTTCGATCAACCGCTTTGTAGGCGCCAATGATACGCCTGGTGGGTGGGGCACGCCCATCCGCATCCTTGCTCGGGTAGCGGCCAACATGGATCATTATGCCAGGGAAACGCAAGCGTCGCGGGTGCTTGTGCTGTGTCCAGGCTCGGACGCGCGATGGGACGAGTGCCCGGCGATCTTCCACTACCTGGCGAGCCGCTCACATCGCGTCACTTTTCTGGATTACAATGATCTGGCCGTTTGGCGGCATGCCAGCGATGATGAGACGCTGGTCCTGTTGGCTCCAGGGCCAAGTCGGGCGGGCGATGAGTTGCTGCAGTTCGCTAATCTGATTCCCGAGGCCAGCGTGCCGTTACGCCGGCGTGGGGATGAGTATCGTTTCTACCGCATTCATAACCCGTACCAGGATATCGCCCAGCGATTGCAGGAGCCGGCCTTACAGGCTTCCGCGATCATCCTTGTTGGCTCTGGGCAGATGGCCGAGCTAAGACGATTCCACGGCGGCGCGCAGCCGATCTATGAATTGCCTGAGCCAGGGCAAGCCGCCGAAGCAGCCATCGCTCGACTCGAACCGATCGCCTCAGCGCATCCGAGCCTGGTGGCGCTCTCGCGCGTCAGAGAGGAGGTGGACCCTGCCGATCTAATCAGCAGGTGGTTACAGACAAACACCTTCCAGGTCGAAGACGAGTGGCTGGGTAGGGTACGCTTTGCCAGTTACGCGTTGCCTCGCGGTGAGATCCAGCAGTGGCGAACCTGGCGACTGGATGCCGATTTCGGAGGTCAATGGGAGCTGTGTCGCGCGGCGCTTTCCGCAACTGAATTGCAAGCCGGGGCGCCCTTGTTCATCCTCGCAACCTGGCGTATTTGGGCCGCATCCGACAAGACCTACGCCGCATCTATCCAACTTTGGAACAATGAGGCGCGTGTGATCGCGCAAAGGGACTACCAACTGGCGCTCGATGCCCAGCCTGACCTCCGGCCATCTGGCGATTGTATCGAGAACCGTGTCGGGTTGAATATCCCTGCCGCGGCGAAGCCCGACGAGTACCGTCTGGTCATCAGCGTATACGACGTCCGGACCGGTCAACGCTTGCCCGTTGGGAAATCAGATCGCATCGAGCTGGAAACCGTTCGGGTCAGAAGGCCCGGTTCTTGATGGAGAACTCCAACATGGTCATCCGGCAGGCGAGGAGCAATGTGGTGAGCAAGACTCGACGGCTCAGCGAGTTAGCGGTGTGGGCGCTGTTCTGTCTGATCGTGTTTGTGGTGTATGTGTGCGCGCGCGACACGACACCCCTGACCGATACACGCTACACCTTGCATATCGCGCTTAGCCTCCTGCGGGAGGGCAATGTTGACCTGGATGAGTACTCCTATGCAGCTACTGAGGGCTATGAGTTACGGGGGCATCGCTATTCGTATTTCCCATTGGGCGCCCCGCTGGCGATCACGCCATTTGCGCTTCTGTTTGACCTGGGATCACGGTGGTTCAGCGGCTATGATATCTATGAAGGATTCAAGAGCAGCGTGGATTGGGGCATCGTCGCCCGCTTCCAATTGGTATTGGCGAGTTTGTTTACCGCCGTAACGGGCGGCCTGATCTACAGAATCGGGCGACTATCGCTTGATCGCGGTCGAGCGGTTCTGCTTGGCTGTATCTTCGCGTTCTGCACCTCAGCCTGGTCTACCGCCAGCCGGGACCTGTGGCAGCACACGTTGTCAATCCTGCTCTTAACCGCGGGGCTTTACCTGCTTCTGGTGGCCGAACAGCAACCGGCTTCGCTCCCGTTGGTCGGGATCGCGCTGGCCGGCTCGTTTGTGGTGCGCCCCACCAACAGCATCGCCATCGCGGTGTTGACCGTCTATGTATTGGCGCATCATCGGAGCCACAGGCTGCGCTACCTGCTCTCGATGCTGCCGATTGCGGTGGGATTCCTGGCGCTGAATGTTGCGATCTTCGGCAGCATTGTGCCTTCTTATTTCGCTCCGCAACGTCTGGCGAGCAATCCGGCTTTCGCAGAGGCTCTCTTGGGCAATCTGATCAGTCCAGCGCGTGGGCTGTTGATCTATTCCCCCATCATCTTATTGGGCATCTACGCGCTTCCCCATCAACCGGCGCAGTCGCGTCTGGTCTTGCTGAACCGCTATCTGGCCGGTGTGATCGTACTACATTGGCTTGTGATCTCCTCATTTGCCCATTGGTGGGGCGGCGCGTCTTATGGTCCGCGGCTGTTCACGGACATGACGCCGTTTTGGGTGTACCTTTTGATCCCCATCCTGCATAGACTGCGGTGGCCGTTGACGACCCACACAGCGGCGCTTACCGTAGTCTTGGTTTTGCTCGCTGTAATCAGCTTCGGTATGCACCTGCGAGGCGTCTTTGACCCACGCACATGGGACTGGAACGGCGCCAGACTTCATGTATTACCGAGTGTTGATGAGGATCCGGGGCGCGTGTGGGATTGGTCCGATCCACAGTTTTGGCGGGGTTGGCGCCCGGCGCATCTGGCGATTGATCCGACTGCGCTCTGCTTTGTGGGGATGGCTGGCGGCCCGAACCCTATGCCGCACAGCCTGATGTTGCGCAACTTAGGCGATCGCGACCTGGTGTGGAATGCCGAATGGCCGCAACGCCTCTACGCCGAACCGGCCGAGACGCGTGTCCCTGCGCTCGGCTACGGCGAGGTACACTTGGGTGTTGATTCGGGCGGATTGGCCGAAGGCCTCTACCGTCTCGGCGGGGTCTACGTGACCGCGCGCGGCCAGGATGGCTCTGTGGCGCGTCAATCGCCAGTCGTGATCCCCATCCACCTGCGGGTGCTGGCCCCGGGAACCGCGCCTGAAGCAAGCCCCACAGGAGGGCTGTGCAGTCACGCGGCAAGTGATAGTTGGCTCGTTGTCCGTACAACCCAACCGGGCGGCGACCAGCCACACGTAACTTTTGGGGCCGGTTGGTATGATTTGGAGACGCAAGGCGACATCCACTGGCGCTGGGCAGCGTCTCCGGCGCGCATCCTGATCAACAGCCCGGCGGCCCAGCGGATGACGCTATCTGCGACTATACTCGCCGCCTACCAACGCGCTGGCCCGGTTGCGGTCGGCGCACCGTTCACGCTGACGATATCGGTCGGGGACCGGGCCAGTTTCCCTGTGCAAACCGTTGTCGGAGAGCCGTTTGTGGTTGAACTTGCCCTGGCGCCCGGCTGGAATGCGGTCATGTTGGCATCCGAAGCGGGCAATGTGCGCCCGGCCAATGTAGATCCGCAAAGCGGAGAGCAGCGCGATCTCAGCTTTGCACTGGGGCGGCTCGACATGATGCTCAGGTGATAGTCCATGGATATGAAGACGAGCGAGCGCCGATCTGAACCTGGGACTGATATGCTGAGAAGTGGTATGCGCCACACTGGTCCGTGGTTGTGGCTCGCCTTGCTGTTGCTGGCGCCGGCCGTGCTCACCGCTCTGACGCGCGATATCGGCGCGCTGGCGTATGATGCAGCCACGGAGCACATCTACCGAGGCGTCGTTTTTTCGCAAGCGATCTCGGAAGGGGCGCTCTACCCGCGATGGGTTCAGTTCCTCCATTGGGGGCTTGGCAGCCCGCTATTCACGTTTCAGCCACCCTTGCCTTACTATGGGATGGACTTCCTTTTTCGTCTGGGGTTCTCCCATCACATCGCCTGGCGGTTGCTGATTGCGGGCGGCTTTGTCATCGCCTTCTTGGGCGCCTACTTGCTCGTGCGAGAAAGCACCAGGCGTCGCTGGCCCGCCCTGGTCTCAGCCGTGGCGTTCTTATATGCGCCCTATGTGCTGCGCAATGCGCTGGAACGCGGCTCCAACGAAACCTACAGCATGTTCTTATATCCATTGGTTTTGTGGGGATTGCTGTGGGTTGCCGGCCGACCGGCTGCCGGACGCTTTATCGTCGCGACCCTGGCCTGGGCGGCTTGTATCGCTTCCCACGTGCTGGGACCGTTGATGCTGGCGCCGTTCGCGGCCGGGCTGGCGATCTTTCTGGCTTGGCGCAAACGGACTCTCGCGCCGTTGGCTGTTCTGGTGGCCGGCGGATTGCTGACCGCAGCCATCTGGCTGCCGATGGCGCCCGAACAGGCCTGGGTGCATGTTGAACGCGACTTCGAGCAGCCGGAAGCGATCCCGGCCCGCAATCCGATCTCGCTGGATCAGCTTCTCGCGCCGCCGGTGGTCTTTGATGTCGCACGCGACAACAACAACGTCGGCGATCGGGTCGGCCTGGCGCACTCGGCGGCGCTCGCCGCGGGGGTGTTCGTCGCGGCGGTGGCCTGGCGTCGCCGCGCGTTGCGTGCGCAGGCTGTCCCCCTACTTGTGGCGGGCGCGTTGGGTGTGTTTGTTTTCTGGTTGCTCACTACGGCATCCGACGGACTTTGGCATGTGGCAGCGCCTGTGTTGGGCCGCTTGCTCTATCGCACCCGGTTGATGAGCGTGGAGGCGTTGTTTGCGGCGCTGGCCTGTGGGCTGCTCGTCGCGCTCTTTTCTCTGCGCTGGCAGCGGTGGGGTGGACTGGCCGCCTGCGGACTGCTGGTGGTCATAGCCATGCCATCGCTCTATAGTGAACTCCAGCACCGTTACACGACATTTCAACCGCCTGTGGACACGACACAGGTACGCGCCGCCGAAATCCGCGCGGGCGGCACGGCGCTCACCGCGTTCGGTGAGTTCACTCCGCGCTGGCGAATCGCTCCATTTGACGCTGCTCTTCTGGCCGAGATCGGCCCCGACCTCGATGCTCAGGTAACACCCCTGGCGAATCCGCCTGCTGGTATTCAACTGCTCGCCAGCGAGGTGCGTAGCAGTTCGTGGGACCTTCAGATTTCGGCATCTGAGCCGAGCACGCTGACCTTGCGTCTGCCCTACTACCCACGCTGGACCGCAACCGTGGAGGAGCGTCCCGTGCTCCTGTCACCGCAGGCCGACACTGGCTATGTCCAGCTTGCTATCCCAAGCGGAACTCATCGCCTCGCGCTGCGCTACGAACGCACCCCAATTGAGTTGGCCGGCCTGGTTTTGAGCGGCGTTACCCTGTGGAGCCTGTTCCTCTTCGCCGGCCTCAAGGCCCTGCAAACGCGCCGAGTGACATCGGCGGGGCCGGTCGTTTGGCAACAGACACCACCAGACGGCTTCGAACCGGCAGCGCCCGTCTGGCTCTTGGTCAGCCTGACGGCGCTCCTGTTGCTCAAATCTGCCTATGTGGACCCTCGAACGACCTGGTTGCGCTGCGCCTCCACCGCGGAACGCGTGTGCGGCGCGCAAGCCACCGTCGCAATACGATTTCCCGCTGCGCCCAGTTTACGAGGCTACACGGTAGCGCCCGGCCCTGCGCGGCCGGGGGAAAGTCTCTTGGTTGACCTCTTCTGGCAAGGGGAGTCGGATGTGACATCGAACCTCTGGAGTTTCGTGCATATACGCAACAGCACACCCAACGGCTCGATGAACCCGCGCACGGGCAACGAGATCTGGGCGCAAGTCGAGCATGTAATGTGGAGCGGGCTGTTGACCACGGAATTCGTGCCGGGTAAACTCTACAAAGACGAATTCCGCATCCTTCTTCCGATAGATATTCCCCCTGGTGAATACTTCCTGGAGGTCGGCTGGTTCGATCCCCAGACGGGGGACCAGCTTGACCCCTGGGGTGATTCGGTCAAGCCGCCGCTGAAGGTTTTGTGGCGCTCGATCCTGCTGCCTTCGGTCTTCGTGCGCTGAGACAGCGCTCGATTCATAATGAGAAAAGGGAGTCTGACCGTGCGTGTGAACCGAGCAAGGACATTGGTCTGGCGCTGGGACGCGCTTCTTGGCCTGTCCCTTATCGTCTTTGTCGTCATCCTTGTCAGTAGCGCATGGGTGGGAGATGATGCCTATATCACTCTGAGGACCATTGACAACTGGATCAAAGGCAATGGCCTGACCTGGAACACCGCCGAAAGAGTCGCCGCTTATACCCATCCGCTGTGGATGCTCTTGCTCTCGGTGTTCTATGCCGTGACGCGCGATGCTTTTTACACCACATGCTTCATTTCGATAGCCGTGACCTTCGCCACTATCCTCATGCTGGTCTTCCGGATTGCATCCTCACGAACCGCGGCGATCTTGGTTGTGGCGAGTCTGACGCTATCCAAGTCGTTTATTGACTATTCGACGTCCGGGTTGGAAAATCCGCTCACGCACTTCTTGATCGTGACGTGGTTCGTGATCTACTTGTCAGGCCACCCGAGTCCCAAAAAACTCTTTCTGCTGTCACTTGTCGCAGCCTTTCTCCTGCTCAACCGGATGGATGCGGCGCTGATCATTTTGCCGCCAATGGCCCTCGCCGTGTTTGACCATCGGCTGGTACTGAATAAACACCCGTTCAAAGGGATAATGGCCTTCGCTGCCGGCTGTTTGCCCATCATTCTCTGGTTGTTGTTCTCTACATTCTATTATGGCTTTCCCCTACCAAACACGTATTACGCCAAGCTGAACACCGGCATCCCCCAAAGCGATCTTGTCCGGAGCGGAATGCTCTATTTGCTACAGTCGGCGCGTTTGGATCCGTTGGCGCCGGCGCTGATCGCCTTCACGTTAGTTACGACGATCCGGGAAAGAAGAAGGCTCAACGTGGCCATTGTCCTGGCCATCCTCCTTTACTTGCTTTATGTCGTGAGGATTGGGGGTGACTTCATGGCCGGCCGCTTTCTGACGGCGCCATATCTCTGCGCGCTGATCATTCTGGGTCGAGCGGAGATCATTCGCAAAACCCCGCTACTGCTTTGGGTCTGGGTGGCATTGCTGATGGTCGGGTTGGTCTGGCCCTCTGCTCCGATCCGTGGCGTCAGTTCCTTACAATGTGACATCGCCAGCACCACGCCCACCGACGTCTCAGACGAGCGCGGATGTTATTTCAAGGAAACGGCGCTGCTGAAACAGCGCGCGGATACGCCGACAACCCCCGATCACGGTTGGGCGCGCGCCGGGCTTAAGGCTCGGGTGGACGCCTCGCCCATAGCGATCATGGGCGGTGTCGGTATGTTTGGCTACTTCGCTGGCCCGGCTGAATACATCGTAGATCTCAACGCTCTGGGCAATCCTCTATTGGCTAGATTGCCGGTGCCTGCGGAAAAGAAGTGGCGAATCGGGCATTTCGAACGCTTGATCCCCGGCGGGTACTTGGAAACGCTGGCATCGGGTCAAAATAGGATTTGCGATAAAAACCTGGCTTTGTACTATAATAAACTTACACTTGTTACACACGGAAGGCTAATGGACCCGGAACGCCTGAAGGCGATCTGGGAGATCAACACCGGACAGCTTGATCGCTTGCTCCGTTCATACGGCGCTGTAGCCACCTCTGATGCGGCGCTTCTGTGCAATGCACAGGCCATCGTCGCCGTATCGTTCGTCGGCGGGCCTGAGCTACGAGGCTATGCCATCTCGACCAGCGAAGCCCCACCTGGGGCTATGTTGATGGTGACTCTCTATTGGCAAGGCGCTCCCGAGATCAAGACCTCCCTTTACAGCTTTGTGCATATCCGCAACAGCCGACCGAACGGGCCACTCAACCCGCGTTCTGGGAATGAGATCTGGGCGCAAGCAGAGCACATGGAGCCTGGAGGCCGTCTCACCACCGACTACTGGCCGCCGCAGGTTTATGCCGATCAGTTCTTCCTGACGCTGCCGGCCGACATGCCGCCAGGAGATTACTTCCTGGAGATCGGCTGGTTTGACCCGCAGTCGGGCGAACAGCTCGATCCAGTGGATGCAACGATGTTACCGCCATTACGCAAATTGTGGCGATCTGTATTGCTACCCTCCCTCACAGTCCATTGAGGAGTGCTGATGATTAGCGCAGTCAAAAAAGCCGCACTGTTCATGTTGGCCGGGGTATTGGTAGCTGTTGCAGTCTTGTCACTTCAGCGGAGCGAGCAACGATGAGTCTCGCTCCGCATGCACGCCAGCGCATCGTCATCCTGATGGCGGCCTTGTTCGCGGCCGCGCTGGCGCTCTATCTCCGCACCCTGGTTCCCGGCGTCTTCGTGTCGGACTTTGTCGAGTTCCAATACCAACCGCTGCGCCTGGGGCTGCCACATCCCAATGGCTTCCCGTCCTATATGCTGTTGGGCTGGCTCTGGTCGCACCTGCCGATCGAGACGGTCGCCTGGCGGATGAACGCGCTCTCGGCCTTCGGCGGCGCGCTGGCAGTCAGCGTGACCGCCGGCTTCGTCCATCGCCTGACGGGCCGGGCAGCCGCCGGTCTGTTGGCGGGCGGCTTGGTGATGGCCAGCCCCACCTTCTGGTACTATGCGCTGGCTGCCGAACGCTATACGCTCAACCTGGCCTTGCTGGCCGGCGCTTGGTGGGCTGCCTGGGAGTCGGCGCAGCGCCAGGAGATCGGCCGGGCAGCCAGATGCGCGTACCTGTCGGCGTTCTTGCTGGCCCTGGGCCTGACACTGCACCCCAGCGACGCGCTGATCGTCCCCTTCTGGCTGTTGTTCGTGATCTGGCGGCTCCCGAAGCTGCGCGACCAACTGCGCTTCTGGCTCCGGCTCGCGTTGGCCGCCGGGTTGCCGTTGCTGCTGTATCTCTACGTTCCGCTGCGCTGGGCCGCCTTTGCGGATTGGCCGTTGCTGCCGGGCATCGGCCGTTCCAGCGCGATCTATCAAGGCATGACGCATGTCTGGTATGAGCCAGAGCTACGCTTCGATCTGATCGGTCGCTACATCCTTGGGCTGGGCAGCTATGTGGCGAGCCTGGCCACAGGCGGCTGGCAGGATGCGCTGCGCAATCTATGGCAGGTGACGCCCTATTGGCTACATGACGTACCCTGGCCCCTCCTGGTGGTCGCCGGGCTTGGCGCGGTGGGTCTGTGGCAGACGGATTGTAGCCTGGCGTTGGCGTTGGGCGGCTTCTCGGTTCTGCTCGTGCTGATGATCGCCTACATCACCCAGGGCAAAAACGACGCCTATCTTCTGCCTGCGTTCTGGGCAGTCTTTTTCTGTGCGGGGCTGGCTATTGATGTCGTGTTGGCCGGCCTGGCTGTTTTTGAGGCGCGGTTGGGGGGCGGATGCCGGGCCGGCCGGCCGCGGATCCGATCCGCGGCCGCGGCCGTACTGCTGGTCGTCGCCATCGTACTCGGCCTGATCGGGCTGCGCTACCCGGCCGCCGATCGCAGCCGCGCGGTGGAAAGCCCGCAGACCTGGGCCGTCAACCTGATGCATCCACTGGAGCCGGGCGCCGGTCTGCTGGGCCATTGGAGCGATCTCACGCCGCTCTGGTACATCCAGCAGATCGAAGGCCGCCATACCGATCTGGTCGGCTTGTTCCCACCCGACAGCGTGCGCGTGATCGAGCCGTGGTTGCAGGCCGGCCGGGCGCTCTACATGGCAGCGCCCCTCCAAGAGTGGGCGCTCGATCTGCCCGCGCGCTACGATCTGATGTCGTGGGGCCGACTGGTGCGCATCCTGCCCAAGGGCGCGCCGGCCGACTGTCCGCCCTTGGCGCAAGCCATCCAGACGCCCGCCGCCTGGCCCCTGGAGGTGCAGCGCTGGGATGTGGACCCCATCCTGGGCGGCGAGATGCCCGGCGCTTTGCGATTCTGCTGGCAGGCGCGCACTGCCCTGGCGCGCGAGACGTTCTTGCGCGTGCGCCTGCGTCCCGTGGGTGGCGGCAGCGAGATCCGGCTCAACGAACCGCTGATTTCAACCTGGTATCCGCTGCGCGAAGTGGGCGGTTCGGCCAGGGGGTATGGCCTGGTCCCACTGCGGCTGCCGCAGGGCGCGGCGCCCGGACGGTATACCCTTGATCTGATGCCCTATCTGCTGCGCGACGATGGGCCGGCGGCCTGGCCGGGTGTGGAGCCGATCGTCTTCGATGAGGTCAGGGTGTCGCCCAGCCGCAGTTTTGATCGCCACCGTCTCATTGATGAAACGGCGCCCATCGTGGCCCCGCGTGCCGGACCGTTGGCGCTGCGCGCCTGGCGCGTCTCGCGGGAAGCGGTGCGGCCGGGTGATCCGGTTCAGGTCGAGCTGCTTTGGGAGGCGCTTGCGCCGCCGCGCGGCCCCATCACCTTGTCGCTGGCTTTCCGAGACATCATAGGAGGCCAGCAGGTCAGAGCGTCACGGCTTGACCCGCTGATCCTGCCGGCCGAAGCGCAAGACGCCGGTGTCCTGATCCGTAGTATGCACTCGCTGGCCGCGCCGCGCGGTCGCGGCGACCGGCTCTATCTTGTGGAGCTGCGCGTGCAGGCCGGCCAGCGCTGGTTGGCCTGGTCGCCGACCTTCCGCCTGGTCGTCGGCGCCGTGCAGACGCGTGATCGGCCGCATGTGACCGAGCTGCCCGAGAGGATGCAGCCGCGACAGGCTGCGTTTGGCTCCTTGAGCGATCTGGCCGGAACCACGCCGCTGCCTGAACATCTGGAACCTGGAGGGACGCTGTCGCTCACGTTGGCCTGGCGCGTGCGGGCGGAAACCGAACGCTCCTATGCGGTCTTTCTGCACCTCGTTGACGGGCAAGGCCAGATCGTGGCGCAGCACGATGGCGCGCCGGCCCAGGGCACATTACCGACCAGCCTGTGGCTGGCGAACGAGATCATCGTGGATGCGCATACCCTGGAATTGCCGGCGACCCTGGCTGCCGGGCGCTATACTTTGCGGATTGGCCTTTACGATCCAGCCACGGGTGAGCGCCTGCCGGTCGTATCGGATCTGCCTGTGACCGACCGCGCTGTGGAGATCGCCGCTTGGGAGATGACGCCATGACGAGGGGAAGGCCAGGATGATAAACCTTCGTGGCAGGGCGCCGAGCCTGAGCCAGGCGCAGCCGCTGCGCGCCCATCTGCCCTACAGTATCCTGCTGGTCTGCGGGACCGTGTTCCTGATCGTCGCCGCGCTGTTGAATCATCGCGCTCTCGGCACGGGCTACGACCTGGGCATCTACGACCAAACGGTGTGGAACCTGGCGCACGGCCGCATCTGGATGACCACGCTGGTCTATGAGACGGGCGGCTACTACGATCATTTCGAGCCGATCCTGCTGCTGATCGTCCCGCTTTACTGGCTCTGGTCCGATGTCCGGGTGCTGCTGATCGTCCAGTCGTTGGCGCTGGGGCTTGGCTCCTTGCCGATCTATCTTTATGCCCGCCGTCGTTTCAGGACGTGGGAGCACGGGAACGCGCTCGCGTTGGCGATCGCGGCCGCCTACCTGGCCTACCCGGCAATGCACAACGCCAACCTGAACGATTTCCACGAGGTTTCGCTGCTGCCGCCGCTGTTGGGCTTCGCCCTCTACGGCCTGCTCACCGGTCAGCGTCGCGTCACGTGGATCTTCCTGGTGTTGTGCCTGATGGTCAAGGAGGATTTCAGCGTCACCTTCCTGATGTTCGGCCTCTACATCGCCGCCTTCAACCTGGCGGGCTTCCGCCGACGCGATGGCGCGTTCGTGGCTGCGGTTGCGGTGATCTGGATGCTGCTCGTGCTCTATGCGCTGTATCCCGCGGCCACGCGCGGGATGCCCTATCCCTTCGTCGCGCGGCGCTATCCCTGGCTCGGCGATTCGCCGGAAAGCGCCGCGACCGTGCTCTTGACCCGGCCGTGGATCATGCTGCCGTATCTGACGCAGACGCCCAAGCTATTGTTCGCGCTGCGCCTGATGGGGCCGCTCCTCTTCTTGCCATTGTTGGGCTGGCCAGTCATCGGGCTGGCGATCCCGGTGCTCATCTATTTGATGCTGAGCAACTACGAGCCGCAGTGGTCGGTGCAGTCCTACTACAACCCGCCCTTGCTGCCGACCCTCTTCTTCGCTTTACTGACCGCACTGAGTTACATTTACCGGTGGCTGCGGGCGCTGACCGGCCGCACGCGCGTAATCCAGATCGGCATGATCTGCTTGATCGCGGGCGGGGTGGGGGGGGGCTACTGGCTGGATGCGCCGGGGCCGGGCAGCCGGAGCTTCTCCGGCGCGCGCTTTATCATCACCCCGCGCGTCGAGGCGGCCCAACGCATCGCGGCGCACATTCCGACCGACGCGTCGGTCAGCGCGGTCTGGCCGCTTGTGCCGCAGCTTTCACAGCGCGAACGCATCTATACCGTGTTGGCGCGGCCCGCGCTCCCCCCCGATTACGTGCTCCTGGAGGATAGCCCCGGCGCAGAGGGCGCGCCGATCTATCCCTATGCCGCGCCGGACGTCTGGCCGCCGATCTATTATGATTACACAGTCGTACAGGCCGATAGGCCGTTCCGGTTGCTGGCCCATCGTCGCGCCATCACTTTGACTCCGCTGGCCGAATGGGAACCGCCCGCCGCGCCCCTCAGCCTGGCCGCGTTCACCTGGCTGGATCGGGCCAGCGACGCCCAGCAGCCGACGGTGAAGGCCGGCGAGACGGCCCGGCTGATGTTAGCCTGGCATCGCACCGGGCCGCTGAGCCGGCGCTACGTGGTCTTCGTACATCTGCTGAAGGATGGCAGCCCGGCCGCAGCCAATGGCTTGCCCGACAGCGTGACCCAAAGCGGGCATGAGCCGGGGGACGGCAGCTTCCCGACGACGCAATGGGAAACCTGGACGCGGCCGCCGATCGTGCTCGATGAGCAACGCCTGGAAATTCCCCCGGAAACGCCTGCCGGTGTATACTACGCCTGGGCCGGCGCCTACGACAAGGAAAGCGGCGATCGGATCGAATTGGGTGGGCCGGGCAAAACGTTGCGGTTGATCGGACCGCTGCGCGTGATACATTGAGTAGGGGCGCGCCCTGGCGGTCGCCCTTGTGATACGTTGAAAGATCGGGAGCTATACTGTGAGTCGTATCCGTAGAGTGCTGTGGATTGGCGCGGGGACGTTATGTGTCGCTTTGGCGCTTGTAGGCATCCTGGCGCCGATTCTGCCGACGACCCCCTTTCTTCTGTTGGCTGCCGTGTGCTATGGACGCAGCTCGCAACGGTTTTTGCATTGGCTGCTGACCAACCGGTGGTTCGGCGTCTACATTCAGAACTACCGTGAGGGTCGCGGGCTGCCACCACGGGAGAAGGCGTTGACGATCCTCGGCCTGTGGCTGACCATTGGCGTTTCGGCCGTCTACGTCGTCTCGCAGTGGTGGCTGCGGCTGGTATTGGTCGCAGTTGCGCTCGGCGTGACGATCCACCTGCTGCGGATCAGGACGGCGCGGCCGGAGTCTGATGAGCCGAACGTGGCGCGCTCGCGCGCCTATGGTTCGCCCTCCGAGATGGGCGGCGAGTCGTCGTAGGGATGTGCATGTAACGTCTCCACGGGGGTGTGCATGTTGAGTGGATCTGACCGCCGTGTCGCAATCGGCATCTTCTTCTTTGTCCTGGCGGTCTACATCGTCACCTATAACGGCGCGTTCAAGAGCAATGACGAACGCGCGCTCTTCAGCGGGATTGACAGCTTCGTCAAGCGCGGGGCATTCACTACCAATCAGATCTACTGGGACTACACCCACGTCGGCGTCTTCACCACGGCCGGCGATATGGTTCCCAACTACGAACCGGCGCAGATGGTCGTCGCGATCCCGTTCTACGTGTGGGGGCGGGCGCTGGGCGCGGGCGTCCAGGGGGTGATGTTTTTCGGCGCGGTCATCATGGCCGCTTCGGCCAGCCTGATCTATCTTTGTCTGTTGGAGTTGGGTTGCCGGCACCGTGGCAGCCTCCTCGGCGCGCTCGTCTTCGCCTTCGCCACGGCCGCCTGGCCCTACAGCCGCTCCTTCTTCCGTGAGCCGTTGACGATCCTGGCGTATTTGTTGGCGTTCTATGCGCTGTTCCGCTATCGGGAATGCAGATTGCAGATAGCAGATAGCAAATTGCAAATCGCAAATCGCAAATCGCAAATGCCCGAAACGGCGGGGCGCGTTGTCGCAAATCTGCCTTGGCTGGCCTTGAGTGGCTTTGCGCTCGGCCTGGCGTTGACGACCAAGCAGATCGGGGTGGCGATTGCGCCGTCGCTGCTGTTGTTGGCGGTAGCCTACGAGTGGCGGAGGAGTGCTGATCAGGCAGGGAAAGCCGAGTATCCTGAGCGGAGGCCGGAGCAGTTTCCGGCCGCAGTCGAAGGAGGTGGAGCGGTTGCCGAAGGGCCGCGTCCTTCGACTCCGTCCAGCAAACCACGCTGGACTCCGCTCAGGATGCTTTCTGCTCAAGAGATCAGAACGGTATGGCTTGACCGAGCGCGTACAGCCGTGGCCTTCGCTGCGCCATTGGCGATTATGCTCCTGCTCAACCGCTGGTACACAGCTGCGACCTTGGGCGGGGTCGAGACTTTCGCCCGCGATGTGGTGGACTACACCACTAATCCCCAACTCTCCAGCTCCGCGCCGGAGCGGATGCTGCGCGCGGCCGTCGGCCTGACGATCAGCCCGTATAAAGGGCTTTTCTGGTTCTCGCCCGCGCTCCTCCTGGGCCTGATCGGCGCGGTCCCGTTCATCCGCCGGCGACCGTGGGAGGGGCTGGCGCTCCTGGCCGCCGCGGCCATCCACCTCCTCGGTTATAGCCGCTACAACTACTGGTCCGGCGGCGTCACCTGGGGCTCCCGCTACATGCTGCAGGTCGTGCCCTTCCTCATCCTCCTCGCCGCGCCGGTGTGGAACTGGATTGCAGAATGCGGAATGCGGAATGCAGAATATAAATCAGCGAATCGCCAAATCTGCAAATCTGCAAGTCAGCAGTCCGGCAGAGCGCCAATCACGCCGCACGTTTCACGTTTCACGTTTCACGCAACACGCAATACGCAATCCGCAATCCGCATTCTCGTCTGGCTCCTCATCACCCTCAGCTTCGCCATCCAACTGATCGGCATCGCCGTGGATTACCGCACTTTCGAGGTGAAGTGGCTGCTCGATAACGCGGCGGTGTGGGGCGGGATCGGGCAGGCGATCGAGGGGTTGTTCATGCGGCCGGCCGAGTCGCCGGTAGTTGGGCATCTGCGGCTGCTCCTTTCCGGCGCGCAGCCGCTCGATTTCGCGTGGGTGCAGTTGCGGCCGGAGGGCAAGTGGGCGTTCGTTCCCGTTGGACTGCTCTTGTCGCTTCTTCTGCTGGGACTGGCAGCGGCGGGCTTCGTCTGGATCTGGCGGCGGCCAGCGCACGCCGGTCGGGTTGTCGGGGTGATGGGGCTGGCGACGATCGTCCTCTGTTCGACCCTGTTGCTGGTCTATCGTCAGGGGGATGCCCGCTTCGACCCGTACAACGTGGACCGCTTCCTCAAGCCGATGCTGGCCGCCCTGGACAAGACGCAGTGCTCTGCCACCGCGCCCTGCAATGACGTGCTGCTTGTGCCCGATCCCACCCTTACCGACTACTTTCTGAATTACCTGGCCGCGCCGTTGGTCTGGTACAGCGTCGAGCCGAAGCCCGTGGACGAGCGTCTGATGGCGCAATTGCTGGCGCGCTACGGCCGGGTGTGGCTGGCGCGCGATCGCAACGCGCCGACCGACGATGTCGAGGACCGCCGCGCGTGGGAGCGTTATCTGACCGAACACGCGTACAAGCGGGATGAGCAGAAATTTGGCGACTGGGCGCGACTGCTGAGCTTCTCCGCGGCCGGCCGGCCGGTGGAGACCGGGACGCCGCGCCAGGCGCTCGGCGAGATGATCCTGGCCGACGCCTGGCTCGGGCTGGAAAAGCGGCTCCCGCCTGCGGCCGTCCAGCCGATGGAAGATGGCAAAGTGCTGGCGCGGTCGGGCGACACGCTCCAGGTCGCTCTGAGCTGGCAGGCGACCACGCGGCCCGCCGGCAACTACACCGTCTTCCTCCAACTGCTGGATGCCGGCTCGCAGGTGAAGGCGCAGGTTGACCGCTGGCCCGGCGACGGCTTCTATCCCACGGCCGGTCTGAGCGCCGGACAAGTCATCACGGATAACCTGGCGCTGCCACTGGCTGTGTCGCCCGGCAGCTACCGGCTGATCGCGGGCCTCTATCGCGGCGACCAACCCGGCGCGCCGCGCCTGACCGGGCCGGAGGGCGATTTCGTGACGTTGGCGCAAGTCGAGGTACGATGACGAAGACGGCAAATCGGCAAATCGTAAATCGCAAATCGGCAGATCAGCGGCCGCCAGAGGTTACTCGTCACTCGTTACGCATCACGCGTCTTGCTTCCTGGGCCACGTTCGCTGCGTTGCTCGTTTGGGGCTGGCGCGGGCAAAACCTGTTCCACGATATCCCGACCTACGGCGATGTGTTGGAACTGATGTGGGGCGTGTCCTGGTATGATGATGCGCTGCGCACAGGCGTCAACCCGGCCCTCTATCCGCTGGCGTTCTATCCGGGCGGCTGGCAGCTTGCTACCTTCGGGCAGTCGGTCGGCCCGGCGCTCTTTCTGGCGATGGTGCCGCTGCATCGGTTGGGCGGGGCCGCGTTCGCCTACCAGGTCTTGACCCTGCTGACCTTTGCGCTCTGCTTCGGGGGCATGTTGGCGCTGGCCGGCCGCTGGTTGGATCGCCTGGGCGCGACGGTCGCGGCGCTCCTGTTCACCTTCTGGGGCTTTCGCTGGTTCCAGACCATCGGGCATCTCAATTTTCTGCTCGGCGCAGCCTGTCTGCCGTGGCTGGTATGGGCGCTGGAGCGTTTCTTCCAGAGCCAATCCGCATTCATCCGCGTCCATCTGCGTCCCATTTTCTGGCTTGCTTTGGCCGGGGTTGTTTGGGCCACCGCGATCGCCGGCTCGATGTATTTCATCTGGATCGGCGGCCTCCTGGTCGTAGGGTGGGTCTTGGGCCGCTGGCTGGGCCAGTCGTGCGGCTGGCGAACCGCCCTCATCGCAATCATCGGGCCGGGGATCGTGGCATTATTGCTCTCGGCCCCGGCGTTGTTCGACTATTGGCGCGCCAGCACGGCCATTGCCGCGGGGGCGCACGACCTGGCCGAGGTGAATTTCTGGGGCGCCAGCCTGAACAGCCTGCCGCTGCCCTACGTCTTCCACCCGTGGCTGAAGTCGTTCGCCACGGCCATCTACCGGGGGATCACTTACGAGCAGGGCGCAGCCAATCTCGGCTCAATCTCGGTAATCGCGGCCGTCGGGGGCGCGGTGATTGCCTGGCGAGGCGTGACTCGCAGGCGTTGGCTGCCGATCTTCATCCTGGCGCCGGTTTCGCTCGTGCTTTGCCTGGGGCTGACGCTGAAATGGGACAACGCTGCGCTCCAGTGGGACGCGTTGCGGCCGGTGAACGCGGCGCTCTGGCAATTCGGCCATCTGCTCAAGCCGGAGGTCTTTCCCGCGGGGCCGCCGCCTGGGCCGTTCGACGCCGCGATCCCCCTGCCCGGCTTGCTGTTGAGCGCGGTCGTGCCGCTCTTCGAGCGGGCACGCGTCTTCTCCCGCTACATCTTCATCGCTGCGTTGGGTATCTTCATGCTGGCCGGGCTGGCGGTGACGCGGCTGCGCCGGCCGTGGGGGGCGCGCTGGCTGCTGGCCGCCGCGCTGATCTTCGAGGTGATCCCGCCGCCGCTGGAACGCGTCCCGTTCCCGCCGCCGCCCCATCCGGTCTTCGCCTGGCTGCGCGACCAGCCGGCCGGCGCAGTCGCCGACCTGCTCGCCGCGCATCCTGGCGCGTTGGTGCTCATCAACCGGGGCGAGACGGTGTGGGCGACACGGCTGCACGGCAAACCGGCCGTGGCCGGCGCCAGCAGCGTGTGGCCGGCCCCGGCAGCCTTTCTGAACGAGTGGCTGGTGACGCATGGGCACGCGTTCACCGGGCCGACCGTCGCGCCGCTGCTGCGTTTCTTCGGGACGCGCTATCTGCTGTTGCACATGGCGAGTGATTGGGAGAAAGAGATCTTGGAAGAGGCGAAGCAGAATCGCGAGCTGCGCTTTGTGCAGTGCTTCGAGCCGCCCGCTGGTCCCACCGCCTGGCCCTATCCCATCTGCGCGCTGGAACTGCTCCCCGCAACCGGGACGACCGTTAACTTGGCCCCGGTGGACGGCTGGTCGGGGCAAGAGGATTGGGGTGTTTGGGCGGTCGGGCCGGAGTCTCGCGCGCTGTGGGTCGCCGCCGATCGGCAGCCGCGCCGCCTGACGCTGGAAACCTTCCCGAACTGCGTCCCTGGCAAGCACCAGGTGTTGCTGATCGAGCTGAACGGCGCACGGTTGGCCGAGCACGCCTGGAGCACGTGCGATCCGTGGGCAGCCACGATCGCACTGCCGGTCGAGGCGCTGCGGCTGGGCGGCAACGAGCTGGTCTTCCACCCCGCCTATGCCATCGCGCCGGCTGATGGCGACACGCGGCCTTTGTCGGTTGGGTTCAGCAAGTTACGGGTTGAGTAATGAGTCATCCACATGTACACTGGTAAATACGTTCTGATCTGCGGTCAGGGCCGTGGGAGACCGGCCTACGGCCGCGCGCCAGGCGATTTGGGGGCCGCCCGCGGCAGACGGCGAGCTACATTGCTGCCCTCAGTGATCGAAGCCATCGGCGAGACGCCGCTGGTCGAGTTGGCGCGCCTCACGGCCGGGCTGGCTGGCCGCATCCTCGCCAAGCTAGATTACCTGAACCCGGGCCTCTCCAAGAAAGACCGCATCGCCCGCCAGATCATCGCGGACGCGGAGGCGGACGGGCTGCTGGCGCCGGGCCAGACGGTCGTAGAGCTGACCAGTGGCAACACCGGCACGGGGCTGGCGATCGTTTGCGGCGTCAAAGGCTATCCGTTCGTCGCGGTGATGTCGCGCGGCAACTCCATGGAGCGGGCGCGCATGATGCGCGCGTTGGGCGCGGAGGTCGTGCTGGTGGATCAGCTCCCCGGCGCCATCCCCGGCCAGGTGTCGGGCGGCGACCTGGCGCTGGTGGAAGAAGCGGCGCAGCGCATCGTGCGCGAGCGCGGCGCGTTCCGGGCCGATCAATTCCGGCTGGCGGGCAATTTTCGGGCGCACTATTTGGGGACGGGGCCGGAGTTCATCCGTCAGTCCGGCGGACAGATCACGGCGTTCTGCGATTTCGCCGGCACGGGCGGGACCTTTGCGGGGTGCGCGGCCGCGTTCAAGGAACACGACCCGGCCATCCGCTGCTACATTGTCGAGCCAACCGGCGCGGCCGTGCTCGCCGGCCAGCCGGTCGCCTATCCCGGCCATCGCATCCAGGGCGGCGGTTACGCGATGGCGACCCTCCCGCTGCTGAATCCCGATCACGTGGACGGCTATCTGCAAGTGAGCGACCGGGAAGCGATCCAGACCGCGCGGCGGCTGGCGCGCGAGGAGGGGATCTTCGCCGGTTTCTCGTCAGGCGCAAACGTTGCCGCGGCGCTGCGCCTGCTGGCGGGGGAATGTCGGGGCGGGACGATCGCGGTGGTGATGTGCGATTCGGGGTTGAAGTATTTGAGCACGGATTTGTGGGAAGGCTGAATGACGCGGAGATTTGCTCAACAAAGCGACACGGCGCTTACATTTCCAGGCGCTGAGCGTCGCGCAAAACATCATCTGCCCATCGCCGCGTCGTGAGAACCATATCGCGCAGGTCTGCAAGACCCATAGCGGCGACCTCAAACTCCACGTCATCGTAACGCAACATAACTGCACAGGGATTCAGCGAAGCTAGTTGATCTGTTGACAGCGGCAACGCGATCCGATGCTCGGTCAGAAGACTCGAAAGCATTTCCAGATCATGCGTGCGTCGAAACTCGATATGATGACAAAACAGAGCCGCTTTGAGGCACTTTTCAATAGCCTGTTGCGCGTGAAAGCAGATGATGGAGTAGTGGATTGCATCGGCGCGACATAGTACGTGAAACGCAGCGAGGTCACGATCTGCCAAGCGCAACATCAGCGCGGCTTCGTCAAGATGCGGCTTCATAAAGAACCTTCCCCTCGCGATTCGCCCAATAGATGACCGTGCCGGGAACTTGGCCGCGCTTCTGTGCCTCGTCCTCGGAAAAGATCAACACATCCACACCGGCGCCGACTGCGCCAACGGCTCGACGCAATTTGATATTCTCGAGGTACTTGTCAGGCTTGCCAGGCAAGATGACCATGAGATCGAGATCGGAATCGGCCGAAGCGTCACCGCGCGCATAGGATCCAAACAAGACCACTCTCTTTGGACGCGCCGCTTGCACAATCCGCTGGACTGCTTTCTGGATCACCTGTTGGGTCAGCATACCTTGGCCTCGACGATCGCGATCGCACGACTGCTCGCAGTATAGTTGTTATCACAGATTGCGTCAAAATTGAGCCGCCACCGGAGTCGCTCATCTTCTCCGCGCCCGCCACTCCTTCAATACCTGATCCATCACCCGCGTCGTTCGCGCGGCTGATTCGCCGGTGCTATAGTTTTTCAGATAAAGTTTTTTTATCCCCTACGCCGTGACTTCGCCGAGGGTCTCGCAGTACTTGCCCAGTAGCCCTTTGATCGAAGCGGGTAGGTCCGCAAAATACTGGAGTTTCTCGTC